>OIYV01001174.1_pt1 | contig 12868 bp, 8 predicted proteins | sample 1588251 | NCBI WGS metagenome assembly OIYV01 (sample SAMN03283282) | human gut metagenome | biome: human-associated habitat; material: feces | host: Homo sapiens | place: Peru | collected 2012
GTTACTGGCAACGTGCCATGGCTAAGAAAACCCATCCCCACAAAATGGTAATTTTCTCAAAAAAAACACCGAAAAATTTGCCTTTTCAGTTAGAAAGCTGATTTAGTTACTTTAAGCACATTATGATTCTCCATAACCTTCTTCTCCTTTTTTTGCATAAAAAATATGCTTAGTGTACATTTGCAATCATGTTAGTATCGTTGAATGCAAATATACACATTAATATCATATAACGCAAAAATCCCCCATAGATTATACACCCGAAGAAAAAGACATCTTCACCACCAGCATAAAACCTGTTAGGGAGTGAGTAATGGGTAGCTTTTTTCAAAGGGCTTTTTAGGTGAGAAAAATAGGAATCAGCTCAAAAATGTGCTTTTTTGGGTGATTATCGGTTCGGTTTGAGCCGATAATTCATAAAAAATGCTTAAATTTGAACCGATTTAAATGTTTTTGGTTATGGATGCACAAAGAGAAATACTTCAATACCTCCATTTTCACCCGTTGTGTACTCGTGAAGAAATTAAAGTGGGCATGGCTTTCGAAGGGAGCGACGCCACTTTAAAGCGCTTGCTGAAGGTGGCCATTCAGAATGGCGATATCGTGGTGGAAGGCAAGGCGAGAGCAACGAGGTACAGACTTTCGGATGTGGCACATATTTTAATGCCACTCAATCTGGATACATATTTTTCGCAAGATGTAGACGACCGCCAAGTGCAGACTTCTTTTAATTTTCATCTCATTTGTGAACAGTTGCCTAACGTGCCGTTGTTCACTGCTGGCGAACTTGACTTGCTTCAAGGTCTGCAATCGGAATTTCGTCAGCATGTAGGCGAAATGAGTGAATGCGAATATCGAAAAGAAATGGAGCGACTTGGAATTGACTTGAGTTGGAAATCTTCGCAGATAGAGGGGAATACCTATTCGCTGCTGGAAACGGAGCGACTGCTTCGTGAGAGCCAAGTGGCCGATGGCAAGACGAAAGATGAGGCAGTGATGCTGCTAAATCATAAAAAGGCTTTGCGGTTCGTGCTGGATAATCCTGACTATCTGCATCAATTGAGTGTGAGTCACATTGAGGATATTCATCAGTTGCTTACCGAAGGTTTGTCGGTTGACCGTGGCATTCGACATCGTCGTGTGGGCATTACCGGCACAAATTATCGTCCGTTGGACAACGAGTTTCAAATTCGTGAGGCTATGCACGACACTTGCAATCTGATCAATGGGAAAGAGTGCGTTTTTGAAAAAGCACTTCTCACGCTTGTGCTACTTTCTTATATTCAGGCATTCACCGATGGCAATAAGCGCACAGCTCGCATCACAAGCAATGCCATTTTGATTGCTAATGGGTACTGTCCTCTGAGTTTTCGCACGGTGAGTTCCATCGACTATAAGAAAGCGATGCTCATCTTCTATGAGCAGAACAATCTTCATGCTTTTAAGCAAATTTTTATCGACCAGTTCCAATTTGCTGTGAAAGAGTATTTCTAAGCAAGAAGATAGAATATAGCCGCGATTCGGGACAAGAGTCTGTTATGGGGTGGTGAGGAATGAGGCGGTGGCTTTTACAGCTTCGTGGAAAGCGGTGGGCTGGCCGGGAACTGTGATGAAAAGATGTGTGGCTGTGGGGTACACATGATAGCGGAGTGGGTGGTTGAGGCGTTACAGTCTTTGTACCATTTCGGTTGTTTGGTCGAATAAAATGTCGTGACCAGCAGAGATGATGAGCACTGGTGGCAATGCTTGAAGTGCACTGTCGCTTGCCAAGCCTACCGAAACCAGCGGATTGTGTGTTTCGGTGGTGGCGTAAGCCTCGTTGAAGACTTCGAGCAGTTCGGCATCGTTGCCATAGCCTTTGGAGTAAGTGAGCCACGACGCTGAGGGCTCTGTAAACAGTTTGGTGACAGGATAGATAGGAATCACCTTGCATACCCCAGGAACCGACAGAGCAGTGGCTAATGCCAAATTACCTCCAGCACTGTCGCCGCCTATGGAAACCTGTGTAGAATCACAACCCCATTCTTCGGAGTGCCGCTTCAGATAAGCGAAAGCCTGCTGGCAATCAGTGAGAGGTGCAGGAAATGGGTGTGAGGGCGCAAGGCGGTAGTTGAGAGCCGCCACACAGCAGTCGGCCTCTAAAGCCAGTGAAGCACAAAAGCGTGCACAGCTGTTGATGCTGCCAAAACACCAACCACCGCCATGCAGGTAAAGCAATAGTTTACGCTTGCCAGTAGCAGGCTTTGTGGGAGTGAACAAGCAAATATCGGAAGTGGGGAAAGTGGCTGTAATGCCATCGGGCAACGTGGGTGCTTGGTTGCGACTTTGGCGAATTTGCACGAGAGCTGCGTCATCGCCCTTCATTGCTGCTCGCACAGCCAGCATTTGCGTGTGCTGCAATCCTGGTTTCATATTTGCCAAGAAAGCACATTGCTCCGTGAGCATTTTCTGCTGGGTTTCTTCGCTTGGATAATAGGTTTGCCCATGTGAGCAAATGCCAGAAAATGTAAGCAACAGTGCGCAGAGTATGCGTATAGCCACTTTTATTGAGCGCATTAGTATTCCACTTTGGTTTTGGTGTAGCCATGTTCGCGGCGGTATTTGCGCACGTCGCGGAAGAGGTCGGTGGCGTAAACGAAGTTGTTGAGGTCTTCGTTGTCTTGGTCGTAGATTTCATCTTTTGTGCCCACCCAGCCGATGTGGCCTTTGTTGACAAAGATGATGTTTTCGCCAATACCCATCACCGAGTTCATGTCGTGGGTGTTGATGATGGTGGTAATGCCAAATTCGTGGGTGATGTCCCAAAGCAGCTGGTCAATCACAATAGAGGTCTTTGGGTCGAGTCCAGAGTTTGGCTCATCGCAGAACAGGTATTTGGGGTTGAGGGCGATGGCGCGTGCAATGGCGGCACGCTTCTGCATACCGCCCGACAGTTCGGCGGGATATTTGTTCTCGCTGCCAGTGAGGTTCACACGGTCGATACAGAATTGCGCACGCTCGCGCTGCTCCTCTGGGGTCATGTCGGAGAACATCATCAGAGGGAAAATCACATTTCCCATCACGGTTTCGCTATCAAAGAGCGCAGAACCCTGAAAAAGCATACCTATTTCCTTGCGTATGCCTTTCAGCTCGTTGCGGTTCATTTTGGTGATGTCGCGTCCGTCGTATAGGATTTCGCCATGTTCGGGTTTGAAAAGCCCCACAAGGTTTTTCACAAGCACGGTTTTACCCGAACCACTCTGACCGATAATCAGATTCACCTTGCCGTCGTAGAACTTGGCGCTGATGTCGTGCAGCACCTGACGGGTGCCATTGTCGAAAAATTTATCGAGATGTTTTACTTCAATCATAATTTGTGGCCTCCTGCGCCTTGTGGGTTTACATCAATAAAAGTTTGGTGAGAATCACGTCGCTCACGAGAATGATGATGTTGCTCATCACCACCGCGTCGGTACTGGCTTTGCCCACTTCCACGGAGCCGCCTTTCACGGTGTAGCCATAGTACGACGAGATGCTTGAAATCACGAAGCCGAACACCAACGACTTGATGAGGGCAAACCAAACGTTGAACTGTACGAAATCGGTCTGAATACCATAGATGAAGGTGTCGGGGTCGAGAATGCCAGTGAAGCACACTGCCCAGCCACCAAACAGGGCTGTGGCCATGGTGATAATCACAAGGAATGGCATGATGGTGACCAGTCCCAGCACTTTAGGCATAATCAGATAGTTGGCTGAGTTCACACCCATGATGTCGAGGGCGTCGATTTGCTCGGTCACTCGCATAGTGCCAATCTCCGAGGCAATGTTTGAACCGATTTTACCCGACAGAATCAAACAGAGAATGGAGGATGAAAACTCCAGAAGAATGATTTCGCGGGTAGAGAAGCCCACGGTGTAGCGTGGCAGAAGCGGACTCTCCATGTTGAGCTTGATAAGAATGGTGCACAAGCAGCCAATGAAGAGCGACACAATGAGAATAAGCGGGATAGAGTCGATACCCAGCTTAGATATTTCGTTGAGGTAGCGGCGGAAGAATTCCTTCCATTTCTCAGGCACACTAATGCTGCACCACATCAGGGTGCAGTAGTCGCCAAACGCTTCCAATCCTTTAATTATAATCATAATTTACAAATATAGCACATCTATATTATAATGCGAAAACTAAATGCCACATTGGTGACTTATGGACTAATATTACTCCCTACTTTACCAAATTCACTTCTTCAAAGGCACACGGTGAACCACACCGCCCTTGTTCACGCCCGGCTTGGGAGCGTAGAGCTTCTGCTGTGGTGCAGACTTCACTTTGTCGGGGCCGCCTTTGGCTGGAGAACCCGACTTTTGCGCTGCCGCCATGTTCTGGTTGCGGCTGACGAACTTTTGTGAATTGATGTTGGAGTAGATTTTCCGGTCGAGATGTGTGCGCACCAGCGAAATGCTGTCTAAGAACGCAACCACCGAGTGGCTTGCCACATTGTAGTGGATATATCCGAAAATGCGACGTACATTGCGTGTGGAGTCGGTTTGGAGAGCCAGTTCGGTCCAGCCGTTGAGCGATGCGTTGCGGCTGGCAATCGACACGGTGCCATCGGCATATTCAGCGGCAAGCATCAAGCCGAAGGTGTTGTTGAAACTGAGCATCTTCATGCCGAGCAAGTATTTGTCGCCCTTGCGGTGCTCGCCGTCGGGGTCGAAATCAAATGCGAAATATCCACGCTTCAATCCGGCAGTGAGCATCAATGAGCGGTCGTCGTTCCAGATGTCGGCTGTGTCGCCCTTGGCGGCATACATCTTGTGCTTTTGCGCGTCATCGGCGGCACTCTTGTGCTCTTGTGGAGCATTCGCCATTTCAGCCGTAAGTTCCTTGTTGTCGTCTTGCAGGCGCATCATCACCTTCTTGTGCACGGTGTTGTAAGCCTCGAAATTGGTGGCATACCACACCAGCGACGAATCGTATTCGGCTTGGGTGATGCCATGCTTCTGAAACAGTGACTGCTTAGCCACACGCTTCACCGAATCGGTGGGGAAAGCCTCCGGATTCATATCGATAATGGCTTCAAGGCGATACAGGTCGTAGAGGAAATCGGCTAAATCACTCTCCTTGATGATGCCGTCGGGAGCCTTGTCGCACCCAGTCAGAAGCACGGCAAGAGTGGCAATGAGTATGAGTAGTTTTGATTTCATCTGTCTTGTTTGGCACACATATATAATAATAGAGATTGCGGCATTATTGTGCGGTGTCGCCGTCTTCAGTTTTTTTATTGTCGTCTTCAGCCACGAGGTGCTTGCTGTAGAAGCACACCAGCAGAAACACGCTCACCGACAGGCAAGCATCGGCGAAGTTGAACACGGGTTGGAAAAACTCCGAGCCACCGAGCAGGGGCACCCAGTCGGGCCATGTGAAAAGTGGAAAATAGAACATATCCACCACACGACCGTTGAAAATGCTCGCATATCCGCCATCGGGAGGAAACATTTGAGCCACGGTCACGGGAGTCGATTCGCTGAAAATCTGCCCGTAGGCGATGCAGTCGATCACATTTCCGAGCGCACCGGCTGTGATGAGCGAAATGCACACCAGATAGCCTGTGGGAATGGTGGCTTTTTTGCAAAGTCGGGTGATATAGTAAATCAGCAGTCCCACGGCTATGATACGGAACCAAGTGAGAAACAGTTTTGGTCCCCACTCCATGCCGAACGCCATGCCGTTGTTTTCCACAAAGCGCAGAATGAACCAATCGGTAATGCGCAAGTCTTCATAGAGGGCGAAGCTGCACTTCACCCAAATTTTAATGGCCTGGTCGATGATGACCACCGCCGCTATAATGATAGCAGCAATCCAGCCTTTAGAGATATGTGGGTTGTTCACAGTCGTTACCTTCTCTTTTTAGGTTTTTGTGTTGCCTCAATTTCCTTGCCTTCTACCGACAGGGTGGTGTGAGGCACTGCCAACAGACGACCCTTAGGAATAAGCTTACCTGTGACACGGCAAATGCCATAAGTGCCTTGCTCGATACGCACGAGCGCGCCTTGCAGCTTCTTGATGAACATCATCTGACGCTCAGCATTCATGCTTGCCTGCTCCTTGCTCATGGTGGAAGCTCCATCTTCAAGAGCCTTGATGCCAGGGGCACTCTCGTCTTTTTGCATAGCGCTCACGAGGTGGTCGTAATTTTGCTTTGCCACTTCTATTTTCTGAAGAATGAGTTGCTTAAACTCTTGCAACTCTTCATCTGAGTATCTTACTTTTTCAGGAGAATCGTTCATGATAACACCCTTTCTTTTAAATTTGTATGAGTAAACATCGATAAAGTATAGAAGCTGCTTGGATTGTAAGAATGAATCCAACCAGCTTCCTATCTTTTACAGATTACGCCTTATCGACAGTAATTTTCAATTCGTAGTCGTCCATATCGAGGGCGATGACATCAGCGCCTTCAACTGGTGCGAGTTCGATAGCCACAGCAAGCACTTGCTTGGCGATGTAGTCCTTGAATTGAGCCACAGCGTCGTTCACATGCTCGTCAGGAGTGATTTTCACCACAATGCGGTCGGTGATATTGAAGTCCTTGCTCTTGCGCACGTTTTGAATGCGGTTCACCAGCTCGCGTGCGATACCTTCCTTGCGGAGATCGTCGGTGATGGTGATGTCGAGTGCCACGGTGATATTGCCATCGTTGGCAACGAGCCAGCCTGGAATGTCTTCGCTGATCACTTCCACGTCAGCCAGTTCCACCACAGCCTCTTCGCCATTGAGTGTGAGGGCTATTTTGCCGTCTTTCTCGAATTGTGCGATTTGCGACTGCTCCAGCGAGGTGAGTGCCTGTGCGGCAGCCTTCATATTCTTGCCGAATTTAGGACCAAGTTTCTTAAAGTCGGGTTTGATGCGCTTCACCAGAATGCCAGCATCGCCACCCACATAGTTGATACCCTTCACATTCACTTCGCTCATAATGAGGTCGGCAACGGCTTCGATATCTTGCTTCTGCGCCTCGTCGAGCACTGGAATCATGATAGCGGTGAGTGGTTGCTTCACCTTCAAATTCTTCTTGCGGCGCAGTGAGAGAACCATTGAGGTGATTTGCTGAGCGATAGCCATGCGCTTTTCGAGTTTCGAGTCGATAGCTGTTTCGTCGGCCTTTGGATATGCGGCAAGGTGAACAGATGTTTCGCTGCCAGTGAGGTCGCGGTAGAGCATATCGGCATAGAATGGAGCAATAGGAGCCATAAGCAATGCCACGGTCTTGAGGCTCTGGTAGAGAGTTTGGTTAGCGGCCAAATCACCGTCCCAGAAGCGAGAGCGGTTGAGGCGCACATACCAGTTGCTGAGGTTGTTGACCACAAAATCGCTGATGGCGCGAGCCGCCTTGGTGAGTTCGTAGTCTTCTATGTCGTCGGTCACCTCTTTCACGAGAGAGTTGAGCACCGAGATAATCCAGCGGTCGATTTCGGGGCGTTCAGCCAGTGGCACTTGTGGTGCGGCGAAATCGAAGTTGCACAGATTGGCGTAGAGCGCAAAGAATGAATAAGTGTTGTGGAGCTTGCCGAAGAACTTGCTGCCACTCACTTCTTCCACGCCAGCCTCGTCAAACTTCAGGTTGTCCCAAGGCGATGAGTTGCTAATCATGTACCAGCGGATTGGGTCGGTACCGTATTTTTCGATAGCCATGAATGGGTCAACGGCGTTGCCCAGGCGCTTACTCATCTTGTTACCATTCTTGTCGAGAACCAAGCCGTTGGAAATCACGCTCTTGTAAGCCACACTATCGAATACCATAGTGGCAATGGCGTGGAGTGTGAAGAACCAGCCACGGGTTTGGTCTTGACCTTCGGCGATGAAGTCGGCAGGATAGAAACTGCGGCTGTCGATGAGGTCTTTGTTCTCGAATGGGTAGTGGAGCTGTGCGTAAGGCATAGCACCGCTGTCAAACCACACGTCGATGAGGTCGAGTTCACGCTTCATTGGCTTTCCGCTTTTGCTCACGAGCACGATGTCGTCAACGTATGGACGGTGCAAGTCAATCTTATTGTAGTTTTCGTCGCTGTAATCGCCAACCACGAAACCAGCCTTCTTCCATGGGTTTTCAGCCATCACGCCAGCTGCCACGGCTTTCTCCATTTCGTTGTAGAGTTCTTCCACGCTGCCGATGCAAATTTCTTCGTGTGTGTCGGCATTGCGCCAGATAGGAAGTGGAGTGCCCCAGTAGCGGCTGCGGCTCAAGTTCCAGTCGTTGAGGTTTTCGAGCCATTTGCCGAAGCGGCCTGTGCCGGTGTGCTCAGGTTTCCACTTGATGGACTTGTTGAGTTCCACCATACGGTCGCGGCAAGCAGTAGAGCGGATAAACCAGCTGTCGAGTGGATAGTAGAGGATAGGCTTGTCGGTACGCCAGCAGTGTGGATAGTTGTGGGTGTGCTTTTCCATCTTGAAGGCGGTGCCGTCTTGCTTCATGCGAATGCAGATGTAGATGTTGAGGTCTTCTGCCTTGTTGGCAGCCTTTTCATCGTAGCGGCCATCCACGGTGTATTTTGGATCGTAGGCGTTCTTAACGTATGCGCCAGCGTATTCCTTGTATAAATCCACATTCACGAATTGCTTCACGAAGTCGTCGTCGAGGTCTTCGAAATTGAAGTAGCGGCCCTCGAAGTCAACCATTGGGCGGGTTTCCATCTTCTTGTTGATCATAAAGAGCGATGGAATGCCGGCAGCGCGAGCCACGTTGGCGTCGTCGGCACCAAAGGTAGGAGCGATGTGCACGATACCTGTACCGTCGTCGGTGGTCACATAGTCGCCAGGGATTACGCGGAAGCCGTTGTCGTTGCCCACGATTTTACCGTCGATTTTATCAACAGGCTTCACCCATGGGAACAGTTGTTCGTACTTCATGCCCACGAGGTCGGCACCTGTAAATTCGGCAATCACCTTGTAAGGAATCACCTTGTCGCCCTGCTTGTAGCTGTCGAGTGCGAGTTCTGCGCCTTCGGCAGCGAAGTAGGCGTTGAGGCGAGCCTTTGCCAGAATGTAGGTGGCAGGTTTGCCGGTGTATGGGTTGTAGCTTTCCACAGCCACATAGTCAATCTTAGGGCCAACGCAGAGCGCGGTGTTGGAAGGCAAGGTCCAAGGAGTGGTGGTCCAAGCGATGATGCAGAGGTCTTCAAAACCAGCGTCCACCTTGCTCAGAATGTCGGCAACAATCTTGTTGTCGTCCTTCTTCACTGCAAACTGTGCAGTTACGGTTTGGTCTTTAACGTCGCGGTAGCAACCTGGTTGGTTCAACTCGTGGCTGCTCAAACCGGTGCCAGCGGCAGGTGAGTAAGGCTGAATGGTGTAGCCCTTGTAGAGCAGATTTTTGCCATAGAGCTGCTTCAACAGCCACCAGAGCGATTCGATGTAGCTGTTTTTGTAGGTGATGTAAGGATGCTCAAGATCCACCCAGTAGCCCATTTTATTGGTCAGGTCGGTCCATTCCTTGGTGTATTTCATCACCTCCTTGCGGCAGGCTGCGTTATATTCGTCAACCGAAATCTTCTTGCCGATGTCTTCCTTCTTGATGCCGAGCGACTTTTCCACGCCCAATTCCACTGGCAGACCGTGAGTGTCCCAGCCAGCCTTACGAAGCACCTTGAAGCCGTTCATGGTCTTGTAGCGGCACACGATGTCCTTAATAGTGCGCGCCAGCACATGGTGAATACCTGGCATACCGTTGGCTGAAGGAGGTCCTTCGTAGAATACAAAAGTGGGAGCACCGTCGCGCTCATCAATACTCTTGGCGAACACATTTTCCTGTTCCCAGAGCTTCAGAACGTCTTTATTGACGTCGGAGAGATTCAGTTTGCTATATTCTCTAAACTTCATGAAAAAAAGCCTTTTTTTATATCTTGATATATTAATGTGCAAAGATATGAAAAAATTTCCAAACTCTCCCCCCAATCGCCTTCCCAATTCACCACACCCCTTGAAAAAAGTGAAAAAGTCTACAAAAAGTCTACGAGTCAACAGGTCAACGAGTCAACGAGTTTTGGGGCTGGTGGGGGTGAGTCTGTCATGGGTCTGCTTGGGTCTGTTATGGGTCCGAAGGGTCCGAAAAGCAGAACACCTATTTAATCCATTAAACCCTATTTCCACCCTAAAAAATAAATAGGTGTAAATTGGATTTCAATGGATTAAATAGGTGTAAATTTTATTTCACAGACCCAAACGGACCCAAGCAGCCCCATCGGACATAACCCCAGTAAGCCCTCCCGGGAGGGTTTGGGAGGGTCTTTACTTCAAAATCAGATTAATCAGGGCGGTAACGTCGCTCACGTTGATTTCGCCGTCGCCGTTGATGTCGCACACGGCGTCGGAATAGGTGCTGCTACCGAGGATTTTGTTAATCAAGGCGGTAACGTCGCTCACGTTCACTTCGCCATCGCCATTGATGTCGCCTGTGGCTTTGTACCAGCGGTCGATGTAAACTTTGGTGGTGTTACCTGCTTGTGTGCTGGTCAGCCACAAGAACGCCGAACCTGCTTCAGATCTGTAGCCAGAAGATGGTTTCCAGAAATACTTATCCTTTTTGTCGAACACGTAGGCCACTTTATACTGATCCAAATTCTCACTCGTAACAGTTCCCTGAAGGTAATTGCCGGGATTGGTGGGCTCTGTGATGGGGCGCTTGAGTTTGTAAATGACGTTTTGCTTGTAGCCTTCAATCAACACGCCATTGGCAGTGGAGGTTCTACCCATTTTCATGGTGCTTGCTATCTTCTTGTTCTTATCGTAACCGTCAACAATGTAGGCATTCAAGCCCGATGCTTCCCAATCCACTGGGTGATAAACTACAAATGAACTGACTGTGGAACCGTCATTTATCTGTACCCAGCCATTCAGTTGGTCTTTGCAGTCAGGCCTATACGGAGAAGTCGGCCATTTGCTCACATCAAGATACAGATTATAATGGTCTTTCCAATTTATATAGCAATTAAAGTTAGTGGCATTTAATTGATAGAAAAGGCGCCCATAAGTGCGGTTTTGATTTCGCATCAACATCAACTCTGAGAGTTTACTACAAGCCGAGAACGCCATATTGCCAATGTGGGAGCATGATGCTGGCACGGTGAATTGCGTAATCTTTGTTCCACAGAAGGCTCTATTGCCAATGCGCTCCAAGTGCTCCATTCTGTCAACTCTCACATTTGTCAATTGCTCACACCATATCAACGCACTATCACCAAACTCTGTCATCAGATACTTTTTAGATCCGCCATTAGTCATGTCGATTTCAGAGTTGGTACAGTCAAAAGCCGTGGGGCTCTCAAGCGTCATATTCGCTGGGTGATACACATATTTCGCCTTGCCGGCATAGGTCACGCCATCTACGGTAAGTGGCGTGCCGCTGGTCACCGTCATGTGATATATGGTTTTGTTGGGGTCTGCATTATTGTAGGTGAAGTCGTAGGAGCCTGCCATCACTTTGAGCTTGCCCCACTTTTCATTATTCTTGTATGCCTCTACGCTGCCCACAGGCACATAGAGCTTGCACGATGTGGGTATTTTGGTCAAGTCCCAGCTTGTGGATCTTGCCCAATATGGGTCGTTGATGACTAATTCTTCCAGATAGTTGTTTCTCGCAAGGCAAGTGTGCCCCAGCGATATTAGCGATCCTGGAATCAGGAAGCGCTTAAACGAATTGTTGTAAAACGCGCCTGAGGAAAGTTTTTTGAAACCGTAAGGCAGAGCCAAATCGTTGGCGATGCGGCAGTCGTAGAACGCATTCACACCGATATACGTCAACTTGGAGTTGAGTTTAAGCCCTGTGAGCATGGTCTTTCCCTTGAAGGCATTGGAGAAAATGGAGTCCACATTGGCTCCGAGCGTGAGTGTGGCAGAAGCGCGCATACCACCGCTGCACACATTGGAGTTGATGGCAGTGACGGCATACTTTTTACCATTGGCAAGTGTCACGTGGTCGGGCACAGCATAAGTTTGTGAGTAAACCGTTGGGTCGGGGGCATACACCAGCATCGCCCTGCCGGCATACGAGTTGCCATTGATGGTTTCCGCCTTATTGCTGTGGATAGTGTAGCGCAAGGTTTGCATAGCATCATTGGTAGTGACATCGTAGGCGCCACCTTTGATGTATTTCCACGTGCTCCAATATGTGGCCTTCTTGTAGGCTTCAATCGCTTCGTCGGGCACATAAAGCGTGAGTCGTGGAGCACTGCTATAAGGGCCATAAGGCATTCCCGAAGGCGGTGTCTGGTTATTTAAATAAACAGTTGTCAGCTTGGATAGGTCGCCCCACGGGATATAATTAAAATTAGTAACGGTACTTGGAAACTGCAATGTGGTGAGAGATTTGCAGCCCTGAAATGGATTAAAAATATCTTTCACTCCATAAGGAAAATATATCTTCTCTACCTTTTCACATGTCTGAAATGCGTAAACGTCAACCCTTTTCAGTGTTGATGGAAACGCAGAATGGTTAAATATCGTGGTTCTGTAGCCCGGCGGACATCTCTTCAGCACTGTTTTGTCCTTGCTATACAATATGCCATTCACATCGCAGTAGTGCGTGTTGAGCGAGCTCACAGTTATTGTAGCAAGATTGCTGCACCCGTCCACCGCTTCGGGGGCAAAATCAGACACATTGTTCGTCACGTTGAATGTAGTCAGCGCAGAGCAGTTTTTAAAAGCGTAATCGTTAATTTCAAGCACACTCTGACCTAACGTCACCGATGATAAGGCTGTGCAACCATTGAATGCCGACTCACCGATTCTTCTCAACTTTGAATAGCCAGTTAAATTCACGTTCTTAATGTTGGTGTTGTCCAAACACGCACTGTCGGCAATCTCCACCACATCGAAATCGGCAATGCCATTATT
>OIYV01001181.1_pt1 | contig 12822 bp, 9 predicted proteins | sample 1588251 | NCBI WGS metagenome assembly OIYV01 (sample SAMN03283282) | human gut metagenome | biome: human-associated habitat; material: feces | host: Homo sapiens | place: Peru | collected 2012
TCAGCTCAAAGCGGCGCTTTGCGCCGTGAAAACGGTCAAGTCCCGATTCGACCGCTGCGGGACTCGCGCCGCATTCGAGGCAGGCGGCGGCAGCCGCGACCGCATCCGAAATATTATGCATTCCCGGAATGCGCAGGCGAACATCGCAGAGCTTTTCGTCATTCAGACCGTCTCTGCGGCGGAGGGAAAAGCTGCTGCTCGAACCCTCATGGGTTATCTCTGCTGCGTAATAATGAATATCCGCGCCTGCGCCGGGGGTGGGGGAGAGCGCGCTGTAGGTTATCAGCCGTCCGTCATAGCCCTCAGCCGCGCGCATTGCCTGTGCGCTGTCCGCGCAGATGACGGCGGTATCGGCGAGCGATATAAAACGGTGAAAGCTCTCTGTTATCTGTGCAAGGTCCTTGAAATAATCGACATGCTCGAGCTCGACGTTCAGCACGATCGCACAGGTAGGGCAGAATGAGAGGAACGAATCCGTATATTCGCATGCCTCGAATATGATGGTGCCGCCCTCACCTATGCGGAAGGTGCCGCCTATCTCGTCAAGCTCCGCACCGCAAACGATGGTCGGGTCGAGCTGCGAATCGAGCGAGATAAGCGCCGCCATCGAGGTGGTTGTGCTCTTTCCGTGCGTGCCTGCGATGCCGATTCGGACAGGGTACGGACGCATCAGCCGACCGAAGAATTCTGCGCGTGTCAGGCAGGTGATTCCGAGCTCTGCGGCTCTGCGCAGCTCGGGATTATCGGCATGAATCGCTGCGGTATGAACGATAGCGGTGGTATCGGGGGCGACGTTTTCCGCCGCGTGACCGTAGTATACGGTTATGCCGGCGCTCTCGAGCGCCGCCGTTATTCTGCTGCGCGTGCTGTCACTGCCCGTTACGGCTGCGCCGCGCTTTTTCGCTATCATGGCAAGGGAGGACATGCTGATGCCGCCGATGCCTACAAAATGCAGCCGCTTTCCGTGAAGATCGACTGCGGTAAACTGTGCCTTTGACATATGTTGACCGGCCTTTCGGGATGTTTGATTTTTGTTTTTCCGCACCGCTTGTGTTTTTTGCGGCGCATATCGCAAGCTGCGCATATCGCATAAATTTTGCTCTCGTATATGGTGCGGAGAAGAGGTTGCGTGAAATACTGTGGCTGGAAATTTAAGCTAAAATTATGTGAAAAGTAACAAATAATCTCAGCTTTTATTAATAGAAAAATTTAAATAACGACTTTAATAATTCACAATGTTTCATTATAATGGTTAAAGAATCGGACGTGTAAACCTTCTGCACAGTTCTTACACTGATCCGATAATAGATTGTCGAAAGCAAAGCAAGGAGAACGCTATGACTATTACGGATATCAAAATCAGGAAGGTATTCGACAATGACGGACCCATGAAGGCAATTGCCTCTGTAACCTTTGACGGAGCGCTCGCAGTGCATGACGTTAAGGTCATCTACGCGAGGGAGAGATACTTCATTGTAATGCCGTGTAAGAAGAATCCCGACGGTACCTACCGCGATATCGTACACCCGATCAACGCAGAATTCAGACATGTGCTCGAGGAGGCAGTCATTGCCCGCTATCACGGCTATCTGTCAGAGATAAACGCCGAAACGGAAAGCGAGTAAATCAGGCTGCCCGAGACTGCTCGTGTGCCCATACATAAGGCTCCGGCGCTGCCGGGGCTTTTTTCTTTTTTAAGAAAGCGTGTCATGCGGTATATCCTATGCCCATATGCCGTCAATTATAATCTTTTTTTTCAGCCTTGTCAAGACAGGACGCGGGGTTTTGGGCGGACTCGGGGACGGCGTCATGGGGTTAGTGACCTGCGGCGCGTCGGTGTATGTCACGGCAGGGCATACATGTGTCAATTTGTATTAATCGGCGCAGGCACGTAAGCTCAGCGCGCGACGGCGCATAGCTCGATCTCCCATGCGGGAAGACAGCGCGGGCGGAACAGGCGCATGCGATAGTCGGGACAGATATCGTGCAGCAGCAGCGGCAGCTCCCACATATCGCACGGACGGTGGTAGAGCGAGATGCGCAGGTCGGGGCGGCAGCGGCGTATTGCATCGACTGAGCCGAGCAGTGCTTCGCGCTCGCAGCCCTCAACGTCGTATTTTATATAGTCGATATCACCGTTGCCGAGTACCGAATCGACCGAGCGTGCGGCTATGACATCCTCTTCGCGGTCGGTCGGTGCGGGCGGACGAAACCCGCCGCTCCCGCGGTTTCCGTGTGCAGTGAATGCGAGGGTGCCGTCGGTGCTCCATGCGGCTGCTGCCGTCGTTTCTATTCGGCAGTCGGGGTACTCCGAGCCGAGCTCGGAGACCGTTCGCTCGAGTCTGCGGCGGGTGCGGCTGTCGGGCTCAAATGTATAGAGGCGTTCGAGCGCGGGCGACACACCGAGCAGCTTACGTGCGGTATCGCCGTTATATGCGCCGAGGTCGGCGGCGACGCGATAGCTCTCGGGGCGGAGCGTGCTCCATCGCTCGCTCTCGTCGCATGCGGCAGCGAGCAGCTCGGACAGAGAACCGCTCAGCCGCGCCGATATCAGTCGGTCGTACAGCGTGCGCGAGGCTTTATCTGCGAGCAGTGCGCGTGCAGCGGAGATTCGGTCGGCATATCGGTCGCAGAGCGCCGCGTCGATCACCCTGCCGTCGTCGGTCACGGGCATATCGGGAACGTACAGCTCATGCCGCTGTGCGACCCGCGCGACAGTCTCTATCACATCGGGCAGCGGGCTGCCGAAGCAGAGCAGCACGACATAATCGTTTTCGGGGTATGCCGCTTCAAGCTCGGCGAGCGAAAGCACGGTCATCGAGCGGAACTGCCGCCGTCTGCCGTCCGATTTCTGCGTGAAGCCGTCGGAGGCGAATATTCCGCGGACCTCGATGCCGAGCTCAATGCAGCGGTCGAGCACCTTATCGGCGCCGTTCCCGCCGCCGTACAGAACGACCGCTCGCCGCTTCCCTCGGAGATATTCCCAAAGATCTCTGTATTCAGTCATATCAAACATAATTTTCTCTCTGTTTCGCGCGGCGATGTGCCGACCCTGTTTCCACGCAGCTTTTTCGGCACATTTTCCGTGCGTTTTTTTGTGCGGCTTTTTCCAAGCGCAGCTTTTTTCGCGCACGGCTTTACACCGATTTATTTTATCAGAATATAAGCCGAAATGCAATATATAAGCCTAAATGATTTTTTTGCGTGAGGTAATGCGGATGTGCAGCGCGTTGGAGGTGGATTTTAACTTTCGGCGCAGCGGCGTACGAATGGGGCGGGATTCGGCTGACGGGCATGGCGGTATGCAGATTGAACGGAGAATTCGCTATTGCTTGAGGACGAACGAACGGACGGAGATTTTAGTTATCGGTGCAGCAGAGTACGGGGAGGGCGATTATCGGTCGGTGATTATCGGTTGCGGCGGAGCATGCCGAGCATGACCGACATGCATATTGCCCACAGCTCGATACCTGTGCAGGAGCGCAGCATGAGATAGACCGAGCAGAGCCACAGCACGCTGAGACTTGCCGCGCTGAGTGCGGTCATGACGGCGGAGGCGGTTTTTTCGGGCATGCGGGCGGAGAGGATACCTCGCAGAACGGTGCCGCCGTCGAGCGTATCTACGGGCAGCAGGTTTATCGCCGCGAGCGCAAGGTTTGAGCAGATGAAGTAGCGCACTGCGGGGTGTGCGCCGAGCGGCAGGAGCAGCAGCGCGGAGAGGATATTTGCAGCGGCACCGGAGATGCCCGTGAGAATATCCTCGCGGTAGGTGGTCAGGCGTGAAAATTTTATATCCGCGCCGAGCGGGAGGAGGGTTATTTCGGATACACCGACCCCGAGGAGTCGGGCGGTGAGGAGGTGACCCGCTTCGTGCAGCAGCGCGGCGAGCATAGTAAGGAGGGTGGCGCCGTCGGGCTCGACGGCGAGCCAGAGCGCAAGGGAACAGACCGATAGGGTCGGGAAGGTGATTTTTGTTTTGACGCGGTCGGCGCGGCTTTTATCGCAGAATGACATGGGGTCTCCCTTCGCGGTTTCTCAGATGATTATATTCGGGGAGACGCTTCTCCATGCCACACGGGGAATCGTGCCGCTCAGTCCTGCATCAGCTCATCCGCCATTGCATCGACGGCGGCGCGGGATTCCTCGGAGAGGGCGGAGAGGATACGGACTGTCGTGTCGGTGAAGGTGATATCCTTACAGCCCTCGAGCATGCCGCGCATTACCTTAGCAGCCATCGGAGCCCATGAGCCGTTCTCGACAAGTCCTATCTTTCTGCCGCGGTAGCCACGCTCGGTGAGCTCGGAGATGAAATCGCGCATGAACGGGAAAAGCTCCGCGTTATAGGTCGTTGTTGCGAGCACGAGGCGGTCGTAGCGGAAGGCATCCTCCACCGCCTCCGCCGTATCTGAGCGGGCGAGGTCGGTCAGCACGACCTTTTCGCAGCCGCGCTCGCGCAGCCGCTCGGCGAGAAGCTCGGCAGCTGCCTTTGTATTGCCGTAGACCGATGTATAGGCGATGAGCACACCGCGGCTCTCGGGCGTGTAGCTCGACCATGTATTATAAAGGCCGAGGTAGTAGCCGATGTTTTCGGTCAGCACGGGACCGTGCAGCGGGCATATCACGGCGATATCGAGCGCGGATGCCTTACGCAGCAGCGCCTGCACCTGCGCGCCGTACTTTCCGACGATGCCGAAATAGTACCTGCGCGCCTCGCACGCCCAATCCTCCTCTGTATCGAGTGCGCCGAACTTACCGAAGCCGTCGGCGGAGAACAGTACCTTATCGCAGCTGTCGTATGTGACTATGACCTCGGGCCAATGCACCATCGGTGCGGTGACGAAGGTCAGGGTATGCTTACCGAGCGGGAGGGTATCGCCGTCGCCGACGACGGTGCGGCGCTCCGCGTAATCGGTGCCGAAGAAGTTCTTCATCATGGCAAACGCCTTTGCCGACGCAACTATGACAGCGTCGGGGAACGCCTTTGCAAATGCGTCGATATTTGCCGAATGGTCGGGCTCCATATGCTGCACGACGAGATAATCGGGCGCCCTGCCGCCGAGCACCGCGCGCAGATTATCGAGCCACTGCCCGCCGAAGCGCGCGTCGACCGTATCCATAACGGCGATCTTTTCGTCCGTGATAACGTACGAGTTATACGCCATGCCGCCCGGTACGGTGTACTGACCCTCGAACAGGTCGATATCGTGATCGTTTACTCCGATGTATTTTATATCCTTAGTGATCTCCATGTTTGTCTCCTCTTGATGTATTGTTTTTTACAGCAGGCTGTCCTCGCCGCGGCGCATGTATTCCTCGCCGTCGAGGTCTTTCCAGATGAATATGCCGTCCTCGAGCGTCATGTAGCTGCGGCGGCTGCCCTCCTTCGGTATCGAGATCGAGCCGGGGTTGACGTAGGTATAGCCGTCGTGCACCGTGTATTTCGGCACGTGCGTATGCCCGCAGAGCAGGATGTCGCCGTCGCCGAGCGGCGGGGGATTATCCTCACCGTAGACGTGCCCGTGCGTCGCGTATATCGGATGTCTGCCGTCGAGAATTACGGCGTAATCCGCGAGCAGCGGGAACGGCAGAACCATCTGGTCTACCTCGGTGTCGCAGTTTCCGCGGACGCAGAGAATCTCGTTCTTCAGCTCGGAGAGCTGTGCGATGACCTCCTTCGGCGCATAGCCGTCGGGCAGATCGTTGCGCGGTCCGTGGTAGAGCAGGTCGCCGAGCAGCAGGAGCTTATCCGCCCCCTCTGCGCGGTATCTCTCGAGCAGTGCGCGGCAGCAGGGTGCGCTGCCGTGTATATCGGATGCTATCATCAGCTTCATTTTTCGTCTTCCTCCCCGTTTTTGATGTCGTCGAACATGGCGCGAACGGTGGGTGCGTTCCGCGTCAGGCGTTTAATGCTCAGGTCGTCCGCCTTATTGTTTGCGAGCCGCAGATTATTCTCGGAGGACAGCAGCGCGTCCTTTGTTTTTTGCAGATGCAGAATGGTCTTGTCTATCTCCTCTATCGCGGTCTTAAAGCGGTCGCTCGCTATGCGGTAGTTGCGCGCAAATGCGTCCTTGAAGGCGTTGATATTGTCCTCAAAGTTCGTCAGGTCGCATTCGCGGTCGCGTATGATGCTCAGCTCGCGGCGGTACGAGAGAGAGCTGAGTGCCGCGTTGCGCAGCAGCGAGATGAGCGGCAGGAAAAATTGCGGACGGATGACGAACATCTTCGGATAGCGGTATGAAACGTCTACTATGCCGCCGTTATACAGCTCGCTGTCGCTCTCGAGAAGCGAGACGAGAACGGCGTATTCGCATTTTTTCTCGCAGCGATCCTTGTCCAGTTCCTTGAAGAAATCCTCGTTTTTATGCTTGGTGGAGGTGGTGTCGGTCTCGTTTTTCATCTCGAACATGATGGAGATGAATTCGACTCCGTCCGCCGACTCGCGGAATATAAAGTCGCCCTTACTGCCCGTGCGCGCGTCGTTATCCTTTTCAAAGTAGGCATTAGGGAAGGACATCATCCTCACCGAGTTGAACTGCGTCAGGCAGTGCTGCTCAAGACTCTCGCCGACCATCTTTGTCGACTGCCGCGCCTTGAAGTCTTTCAGCCGTTCTATTTCCTCGTCGCGCACCCGCAGCTCATCGCGCTGCCGCTCGATAAGATTGTTTTCGCTCAGCTTGCTGCGCTGCTCCTGCAGCTCGAGCTCGGCGCGCAGACGGTCGGTCTCGGCTCTGCTGTCGGCGAGCTGCTTTTCCTGCTCCTGCACCGCGCGTATGACGGCGAGCTCCTGCGCCTGCTGTGCACGGTCGAGCTCGGCGCGCAGCTCGGTCAGCTCCTGCCTGCTCCTTTCGGCAGCCTCGTGCTGCTCCCGCTCGCGCTTTTCGGCTTCTTCGCGCTGCTCCCGCTCCCGTTTTTCGGCTGCCTCACGCAGACTGCGTTCGCGCTCTGCAGCTTCCTCCTTCTGTGCGAGCTCGCGCTTTGATGCCGCTTCCTTTTCTTCGGCGAGCCGCGCTTCGAACTTGCGCTCCTGCTCCGCACGCACGAGCTGCAGCTCGGAATCCTTTTTTTCGGTCAGCTCGGTCTCGCGCCGCTCGAGCTCCTGTCTGAATTCCTTATCCCGCACCTGCCGCACTATCTCGGCATAGCCGGATTCGTCTACCTGAAATATCTCGCCGCATTTCGGGCATTTTATTTCCTGCATGTCGCCCCGTCCCTTCTCGGTGTAGTGCGGAGCCGCCGCTTCGGGCAAAAAAGCTCCGCCGAATGTCAACTAAAATAATAACACTCGGCGGAGTTTTTTTCAATAGCTTTTTGTAAAATCCGATGTACGCGGGGAAGAAGTCTCGGGATGCGCGCTGCAATGACGCGCGGCTTCAGCAGCCTTTGAAGAACCTGACAGCCGACTCGAACATGCGGATATCGTAGCAGCCGGGAACGTTCTTATACAGACCGTCGCCGATGCGCTCGCTGTGCCCCATCTTTCCGAGTACTCTGCCGTCGGGCGAGGTGATACCCTCTACCGCGAGCAGCGAGCCGTTCGGATTATAGCGGATATCGTAGGTCGCGTTTCCGTCGAGGTCGACATACTGCGTTGCGACCTGACCGCTTTCGATGAGGCTCTGCATCAGCTCATCGCTAGCGATAAAGCGTCCCTCGCCGTGCGAGATCGGAACGCTGACGACATCGCCGACGTTCATCAGCGAAAGCCACGGAGAGCTGTTCGACACGATGCGTGTGCGGACGATGCGCGACTGATGGCGGGCGATGGTGTTGTACGTCAGGGTAGGGCAGCTCTCGTCGGTGTCGATGATCTTGCCGTACGGCACGAGTCCGAGCTTGATGAGCGCCTGAAAACCGTTGCAGATGCCGCACATAAGTCCGCCTCTGCGGTCGAGCAGGTCGGTGACGGCATCGCGTACCGCCGCGCCGCGGAAGAATGCGGTTATGAACTTACCCGAGCCGTCGGGCTCGTCGCCGCCCGAGAAGCCTCCGGGGATGAATATCGCCTGCGACTCGCCTACTGCACGAGAAAATGCCTCGGAGCTGAAGCTGATGCCGTCTGCGGTGCGGTTATTTATAACGACGGTGCGCGCGACGGCGCCTGCATCCTCGACCGCCTTTGCGGAGTCGTACTCGCAGTTTGTGCCGGGGAAAACGGGGATGAGCACGGTGGGACGAGCGGTGCGCACGGCGGGTGCGCAGCTCTCGCGGAGCGCGCCCGAAAGGGTCTCGGGTGCGGCGCGGTGCTCGTCCGTGCGGGTGGGGAATACGGGCTCGAGCTTTTCCTCATATGCCGTGTGCAGCTCGGAGAGCCCGACGGTATCGCTGCCGCGTGAGACGGTCTGCTTTTCGGTCACCGTACCGATGACCCGCTCGCCGCTCTCCGCATGTCCGACCTCGAGCAGGAAGCCCGCATAGCAGTAGCCGAACAGCTCTGCATCGGTCACATCGGCTGTGTATTCAAAGCCGAGACCGTTGCCCAGACACATCTTCATCACAGCCTCGGCGATGCCGCCGAGACCGGGGGTGTAGCATGCGCGTACTCTGCCGCTGTCGATCATGCCCTCGACTCTTGCGATGAGCGCGAGCAGCGATTTCGGCTCGGGCAGACCGCTCTCGTCCGTTTCGGGGGTGAGCAGGATAACGCTGCTGCCCGCGGACTTGAACTCGGGGGAGACGATGCGTCCGACCTTCGAGGTCGTTACGGCGAACGAGACGAGCGTCGGGGGAACGTCGATATTCTCAAAGCTGCCGCTCATCGAGTCCTTACCGCCTATCGCGGCGATGCCGAGACCGAGCTGTGCGTGCAGCGCGCCGAGCAGTGCGCAGAGCGGCTGACTCCAGCGTCTGCCGTCCTTGCCGGGGTGCTTAAAATATTCCTGGAAGGTCAGATAGACTTCGGACATCTTTCCGCCCGATGCTATCAGTTTGCATACCGATTCGACTACCGCGAGGTATGCGCCGTGATACGGGCTGTGCTCGGTGATAAAGGGGTTGTAGCCCCATGCCATGAGCGAGCAGTCGTCGGTGTGACCGTGCTCGACCGAGATTTTCTGTACCATAGCCTGAGCGGGGGTCAGCTGATATTTTCCGCCGAACGGCATGAGCACCGTACCCGCGCCGATGGTGGAGTCAAAGCGCTCGGAGAGTCCCTGCTTCGAGCAGACATTGAGGTCGGAGGCGAGCGCAAGGTATGCCTCGCGGAAGCTGCCGCTCACCCTGCGCGTCCACTCCTCGGGGCTTTCCGTTTCGATGGTTATGTGCTTGGGTGCGCCGTTTGACGAGAGAAATTCGCGGCTGACGTCGACGATGCGGCTGCCCTGCCAGTTCATGACGAGGCGCGGCTCGGCGGTCACGTGCGCGACGGGGGTCGCGGAAAGGTTCTCGGAGTCCGCGAGCGCGAGGAATGCGGTAACATCCTCGGGGGCTACGACCACCGCCATGCGCTCCTGGCTCTCGCTTATCGCAAGCTCGGTGCCGTCAAGTCCCTCGTATTTTTTCGGTACTGCGTCGAGGTCGATGTCAAGACCGTCCGCGAGCTCGCCGATGGCGACCGAAACGCCGCCCGCGCCGAAGTCGTTGCAGCGCTTTATCATGCGGCAGGCGCTCGGATTGCGGAAGAGGCGCTGGAGCTTGCGCTCCTCGGGCGCGTTGCCCTTCTGCACCTCCGCGCCGCAGCTTTCAAGCGATTTTAGGGTGTGCGATTTTGATGAACCTGTAGCGCCGCCGCAGCCGTCGCGTCCCGTTGCACCGCCGAGCAGTATTACGATATCGCCGGCAGCGGGTATTTCTCGCCTTACATTGCAGGCAGGCGCCGCGGCTATAACCGCGCCTATCTCCATACGCTTTGCTGCGTATCCATCGTGATAAATTTCATCCACAATTCCCGTAGCCAAGCCTATCTGGTTACCGTAAGAAGAATAACCGTCCGCCGCGGTGGTAACGATTTTTCTTTGCGGCAGCTTACCGGGCAGCGTTTCAGATACCTTTTTAAGCGGGTCGGCAGCGCCCGTAACGCGCATAGCGCCGTAAACATAGGATCTGCCCGAAAGGGGGTCGCGTATTGCGCCGCCTATGCAGGTTGCCGCTCCGCCGAAGGGCTCTATTTCGGTGGGGTGGTTGTGGGTCTCGTTTTTAAAGAGCAGCAGCCAATCCTCGTCATTGCCGTCAACATTCACCTTAATTTTAACGGTGCAGGCGTTTATTTCTTCCGATTCGTCCAGCTTTTCAAGGCAGCCCTTGGCTTTTAAGTATTTAACCGCAACGGTTGCAATATCCATAAGGCAAACGGGCTTTGTTCTGCCAAGCTCTTTGCGCATTTGAAGATAATCGTTATATGCACTTTGCAGCAGCTCATCTTCAAAAACCGCTCCGTCTATATGGGTCAAAAATGTGGTGTGGCGGCAGTGATCCGACCAATATGTATCAATCATTCTGATTTCGGTCATAGTGGGGTCACGGTGTTCCGATTTAAAATAATCCTGACAGAACTTAATGTCGTCCGTATCCATCGCAAGACCGTATCTATTTACAAAATCTGCAAGCCCGTCTTTATCAAGCAAAGTAAACCCGTCAAGAGTTGCCACTGATTCCGGTATATTGTATTTTAAAACCAGTGTTTGCGGATTTTCAAGCGCAGCCTCGCGCGCCTCAACGGGGTTTATAACATACTTTTTAATCGCTTTCAGCTCCTCTGCGGCAATATCGCCGTAAAGCATATAGACCTTTGCCGTGCGGACAAGCGGTCTGTCACCCTTTGATATAAGCTGAATACACTGGGCGGCGGAGTCTGCACGCTGATCAAACTGACCCGGAAGATATTCTACCGCAAAAACCGATGCACCGTCATTTTCAAGTTCGGAATAGGTAATATCAAGCTGCGGCTCTGAAAAAACGGTTTTTACCGCATAATCAAAAAGCTCTTTTGTTATATTTTCCGCGTCATAGCGGTTGATTACGCGTAATGATGTAACGCTTTTTATCTGCAAAAGCGTATTTATATCGTTAAGCAGCGCCCTTGCCTCTGCGGCAAGCTCCTTTTTCTTTTCTGTAAATATACGGTATACCATATCAGTTTTCCTTTCCGAATTCAAGCGCCTTTAAGCCTATATCCTTGCGGTAAAATGCATTGTTGAATGAAACTTTTTCTGCCTTTTCATAAGCCGCGCAAATCGCCTCTTTAAGCGTGAGGGCGGTTGCGGTAACGCCTAACACTCTGCCGCCCGAGGTTACAAGCCTGCCGTTCTTAATTTCCGCACCAGCAACATAAACGCTGTCTTTTACGCTTTCATCCATTTTAATTTCAAAGCCCTTTTTGTAAGCTACGGGGTATCCGCCCGATGCTATTATAACGCAGGCGGCAGCGCCGTTTTTAAACCGCACCTCGGTATTTTTTAACGTGCCGTTTGTAACCGCGCGCATAACCGTGAAAAGGTCGCTTTCAAGCAGCGGCAAAACCACCTGCGTTTCGGGGTCGCCGAAACGGCAGTTGTATTCTATTACCTTAGGACCGTCTGCCGTTAGCATAAGCCCGAAATAAAGGCAGCCCTTAAAGGTGCGCCCTTCCGCTTTCATAGCATTTACCGTGGGTAAAAATATTTTTTCCATACACTGCTTTGCAATTTCGGGAGTGTAATAGGGGTTCGGCGCTATTGTCCCCATACCGCCTGTGTTAAGCCCTTTATCTCCGTCCAATGCGCGTTTGTGATCCATCGAGGAAACCATGGGGATCACCGTCTCCCCGTCTGTAAACGAAAGCACAGATACTTCGGGGCCTGTTAAAAACTCCTCTATAACAATTTTTTCGCCGCTTTTGCCGAAGACCTTATCCTCCATAATATCATGCACGGCGCGTTTTGCCGCTTCTCTTGTTTCGGCAATAATTACGCCTTTGCCGAGTGCTAAGCCGTCTGCCTTTATAACGGTGGGCAACGGTGCCGTTTCAAGGTATGAAAGTGCGTTTTCCGGATTATCGAAAACCTCATAAGCGGCTGAGGGTATACCGTATTTTTTCATTAGGTTTTTTGAAAAGACCTTGCTTCCCTCAATAACGGCAGCTTTTTTATCAGGACCGAAACAGGGTATACCCGCCTTTGTAAGCTCGTCCACCGCGCCGAGGCACAGCGGGTCATCCGGTGCTACTACTGCGTAATCAATTTTATTTTCGGTTGCAAATTTTACCTGAGCCGATATATCGGTAGCGCCGATATTTACGCAAACCGCGTCCTCGGCAATTCCGCCGTTGCCGGGCAGCGCGTAAAGCTCGGTTATTTCTTTACTTTCTTTAAGCTTTTTAATAATGGCGTGTTCTCTTCCGCCACCGCCTATTACCATTACTTTCATTAAAAAAACTCCTTATCAGTGGTGGAAAAGCCTCATGCCCGTAAACGCCATTGCAATGCCGTATTTATTGCAGCAATCAATCACAATATCATCGCGTATAGAGCCGCCCGGCTCTGCAATATACGAAACACCGCTTTTATGCGCGCGTTCTATATTATCGTCAAACGGGAAAAAAGCGTCAGACCCTAAAGATACGCCCGAAATACCCGATAAATAATTCCTTATTTCCCCGTCGGTCAGCGGTTCGGGGCGTGTTTTAAAGTATTTCTGCCATATACCGTCGGCACAAACATCTTCTTCGTTGCGGTTTATGAAGCCGTCTATAATATTATCGCGGTCGGGACGTCTTATATCGTCCTTAAACGGTAGTTCAAGCACACGGTCATACTGCCGCAAAAACCAGGTATCGGCTTTTGAACCTGCAAGTCTTGTGCAATGCACGCGCGACTGCTGACCCGCGCCCACGCCTATAGCCTGACCGTC
>OIYV01001182.1_pt1 | contig 12819 bp, 8 predicted proteins | sample 1588251 | NCBI WGS metagenome assembly OIYV01 (sample SAMN03283282) | human gut metagenome | biome: human-associated habitat; material: feces | host: Homo sapiens | place: Peru | collected 2012
AATTAAAAAACCTGGGGTTAATAACCACGGTCTATAAAGAATATTAATATATTCTTGAGCCTCTTTTAACATATTACCCCAACTTGCATCAGGTTGTTGAATACCTAAACCTAAAAAGCTTAAACCACTTTCTGATAGAATATAAGAAGGAACAGATAATGTCATTGCAACAATTACGTAACTCGTAGTTTGAGGCAAAATTTCTCTGATAATAATTCTTAAGTTTGATGCACCTACCATTTTTGCAGATTGCACAAATTCTTGATTTTTAATAGATAAAACCATACCTCTTACAACTCTAGCAAATCCAGCCCAACCTATCAAAGCAAGAATTACGACAATCAAAATTAAACGCTGAGTACTTGTCATATTTGACGGCAATATTGCCGCTAAAATAATCAGCAAATAAAAACTAGGAATAGACATTACTGCTTCTGCAAATCTCATCATTATTGTATCGATAATTCCACCAAAATAACCTGAAATTCCGCCATATAACAAACCTATCGGAAATAAAACCAGCAATGCTAAAAATCCAATAGTCATTGAAATTCTTCCGCCAAAAAGCAAACGAGAGAAAACATCTCGACCATTAATATCGCCACCTAATAGATATAATCTTCCGTCAGAATCTACAGTTACAAGGTGCCTATTCATTGAAATTACTCCAAGGAAATCGTATTCTTCACCTCTTGCAAAAAATTTCAGATAATATTTTTTACTTCTATCTAATTTAAAAACTGTTTGCATCAATTCTTCATCATATTCTCGTTTATAATTGTATGTATATGGGCGAGAAAATTTACCATTTTCATCTATCGTAAAAATTGGTGACGGTGGTACATATGATAATTGTCTGTCCGTATAATCTTTTGTGTATGGAGCAATTATATCCGCAAAAAACAAGCAGAAATAAATAAATACCAATACAAAAAAGGCTATTCTTGCAAACTTATCTTTATAAATTCCTTTAATTATATCTTTAAACATGCCTGCCCCCTTAAGCCTTTGCCCTAATACGAGGGTCAGTTAATATTAACAGAATATCTGCAATCAAATTACCTACAACAAGCATTATTGCACCAATCATCAAAGACGCCATTACCAAGTTTATATCAGATTTCATAACAGCTTCTAAAATCAATCTGCCTAATCCCGGATATTGAAATACATACTCTGTTAAAGCAGCACCGGATAAAAGACCTGAAAATTCAAAACCTAACAATGTAATCATAGGATTTACCGCATTTCTTAATGCATGTTTAAAAATAACCTTAAATTCACTCAAGCCTTTTGCTCTGGCAAATTTTACATAATCACTATCTAAAACATCTAACAAATTTGCTCTCATTTGACGTTGTAAACCAGCCAAAGATATTGTAAATAGTACTAAAACAGGCAAACATAAATGATGAGCTATGTCCAAAACTTGATGTAATAAATTCATATCATCAAAATTGTATGAAGTTAAGCCTCCAACTGGAAACCATCCTGATTTTACAGCAAAAATGAGTAATAAAATTGCAAAGAAAAATGATGGTATCGCCATACCTATACTCGTTATAAAGGTTAAAAACCTGTCAAATGGAGTTTTCCAATTTACAGCTGCTAAAATTCCCAATGGTACTCCAACAGTCCAAGTTAAAAATATTACAACCACTGTCAAAAGTAACGTATTTGGAATTCTTTCCATTAATTTTACAGAAACCTTTTCACCTGTAGTTGTTACCCCTAAATCACCTTTAACAAATGATTTAGCCCATAACAAATATTGTACGGGAAGAGGTTTATTTAATCCTAATCGTTCTCTCTCAGCTTTTAATGTAGCTTGAGAGATAGATGGATTAAGTTTCAATTCTGCCAACGGATCTACCGGACTCAATCTAATAATGAAAAAACTTATCATTGATACTAAAATCAACAATGGAATTGTCTGCAATATTCGTTTTAGTATATAAAATAATATTTGCATTAATTTTTATCCTCATAAATTTCTTCAATATTATATGTCACACCTGCTAATGGCGATGGAAAAACGTTTTTAAATTTCTTTCTTATTGCCACAATTCTAACCGGTGAATACAAATAAATTATAGGCTTTTCGTCATAAATTATTTGTTGATACTCATCATATAAAAGTTTTCTTTTATTAAAATTAGTTTCCAATGCAGCTTTATCAAAAATTTCATCCAGTCTTTTTTCAAAAGCTAGCCTATCATCTGAAGTTTCGTTACCTGTTCTTTGGTTAAATAAATGTAATGGACCATTTGAATACCAAACGTTTTTGCCGTCGTGAGGTTCTAATGGTGAACCTGTCAAGCCCATTATTATCATGTCCCAATCAAGAGTTGTTGTCATTTTATTTACAAGAGAATTAAACTCAATTGGTTTGTAATTTACTCGCATACCTAAATCTTCAAGGTCTTGTTTTATCATAACACCAATTGCTTCTCTTTCTGTGTTACCAGCATTTGTCAACAAATCAAACTCTACACGATTATTAAATTTATCATACAGTTTGTCATTTTTACCTAAATGAAAACCACTAGCTTTTAATAAAGCTTTTGACTTGCTCAAATCTCTATCATGACCTTTTATGTTTTTATTTAAGAAAATAGAATTCAAACTTTCTGCAGTAAACAGTGGTTTTGCAAGACCATTTGCAATATTTTGAACCATACTTTTTCTATCAATAGCATAATCAATTGCTGTTCTAAAGTTTTTATCATTAAACCAGAACTGCTTTTCAGGTTGAACATAATAATTTGTATCCAAACTTTTTCTTTTGTTCAAGTTTATAACCAAGAACATTGTACCTGTATCTGGACCTATATTATAAATTTTATAATCTGATTTTGCTTCTTTTGATTTATAAGGTGCTACATTTGAACCTCTCAAACTGATTACATCAATTTCCTTTGCTTCAAATTTCAAAATTTCATTATTCAAATCACCAACTATCAAATAGACTACTCTATCTAAATACGGTAGCTTTTTATTCTCTTTATTTATCATGTAATAATCAGGATTACGCTCAAAAACAACTCTTTGAGCAGCTTTATATTCTTTTAATTTGTATGGTCCACTAACTACAAAATCACTTGGTTTCGTATTTGTTGAATAAAAACTGTCAAAAGCTTTTTGTCCTTGCTTTACAACCGGCGCAAAAATATGTTTCGGAGCAATTTGAGTAGATAAAATTCTTAAAAATGGAGAAAATGGTTTTGATATAACAAATTTTACTGTATAATCATCTACTTTATAGACTTTTGGTAGCTTACCATCAATCATTACCATATCTCGGATTGAAGGATTTCCTAATCCGGCTAATATTATATCGTTCCACGTAAACACAACATCATCTGCCGTAATTGGATAACCGTCTGACCATATAGCTCCATGTCTTAATTTTACTATATAAGTCATCCCGTCTTTTATTTCGTAAGATTTTGCAAGTTTTGGTATAACTCTTCCGTCTTTAGGTTCTGTGGTAAACAAACCATCAAACATCAACCCCGCCATTGATGAAGATGTAGCATCTTTTGAGGCAAAAGGATTAAATGTTTTTGGACCTTCTCCAATTGAAGAACTTATTAATTCTCCACCGTATTTACCAACCGGAGCTTGAGATTGTAAGTAATCTTTACCCATTAAAACAACGTTTACCGGATTTTTTGGATAGTTTACAATTCCATCATCTTTTATTACATCATGTTTATAAACATCTTCTGTTGGAATATCTTGTCTAATAAACAATTTTAGACATAGCAATAAAACTAATATTAATGATATTAAACATAAAATTCTTCTCATTATATTAATAAACTAACATAAAAGTAATATTTTTTTATAGCCCATTCTATGGATTTTCATATTTTACATATGCATAAGCATTAAAATTCATAGAACCATACATTAATTTTAAGGTATCATTACTTACCGGCTCTATTTTAACAAAATTAATTTCGTTAGAATCAAAATCATCTTCTGTTTCTATTGCCTGAATTTTACCTATTACGTTATAAGCCTGACAAAAATTAATTACAACTTTTCCGTTATTTCTTGTGCCAACAACTTTATAATGTCCTACAGGAATTTCTCCTGATTGAGTAACTACGGGCACTGTAAGATTAAGAAGTGGATATTGTTCTTGGAAATTACTCAAAAAATCCATTTCTCCATTACCACTTTTCATTAATGGATTACCGGCTTTTTTTTGAGCCTTTATTTTTTTAGCATTTTTACGTTTTTCTAATTCGTTTACAACTTGCTCATATTCTTTATTTGTAATCATTTTTTGCCCATCCCAAGCATTCTCGGCACCGGATATATCACTCCAAGATGCAGAAGTACCTGACACCTCTTCAGCAAAGGCTAGAGATGGTATTATGATAAATGTAAATAATAGACATAATATTTTGTTTCGCATACACTATTACTATAATAATATTTGGTTAAAAGTAAAGCATTCTTAAAAAAAGATACTCTAAAAATAGTATAAAATTTTATTGAAAACATAGTATAAATATATATAAGGTTATTTAAATTAGGTAGAAAAGGTTTTTATGTCAACAAATTTATTAGTATTTTTAATAGCATTAATCTCTGCTTTAGCATTGATTTATATGATATATGCTATCCTTTTAGAGTCATCAGGTCCAAAGAAAAAGGAACTTCAAATTACACCAAAGGGAATTGTTGACCATGCAAAAATTTTGTATAAACAAAAAAAATATAAACTTGTTGAAAAACTTGCTAAGAAATATTTGGAAATAAAACCTGAACATTGCGAATTAAGACTTATTTTGGCAAAAGCTTTATATAACGAAGACAGTATCTATGATGCAGTAAAAGAAGCCTTGACTATCCTAAACAAAGAAGAAAATAACAGTGATGCCAGATTACTTTTAGCAATGTGCTACAAAAAAGTAAATCAACCTACAAAAGCGATTTCAGAACTTCAAGAAATTTTAAAAACTGATCCTGACAATATGTCCGCTGCACAAGAATTGAGTAACTTGTACGTAGAAACAAACCAAAAACCTTCTGCAATTAAATCACTAAAACATCTTGAAACTTTAACAGACAACAACGGAGAACTTTTACAAATTAAAACAACTCTTGCTGATTTGTACATTGATATGGAGAATTATCCGGAAGCGTTTGACGAATTAAACGAAATTTTAGAAATTTATCCGGAAGATACTAATACAAACAAAAAACTTATTGAGTTGTACATAAAAGTTCAAAATTACGAAAGTGCAATTGAAACTTGTGAATCATTACTTTCTATGAATGAAAACAATAGTTTAAGTCTATGGATTTTAAACAACCTTGTAAACTTATACTATCTAAATAAAGATATCGACAAAACAATGGAATATGCTAAAAAACTTTTAGAACATCCATTTTCAGATAAACTTAAAACCAGAACTTATATAGCTAAAATTTTAATTTCTAGCGGTAAAGAGCAAGAAGGTCTGGAAATGCTTAATGAATTATCAGAAAGAAACACTGAAAATATTGAAATTAAGCGATTATTGATTGACACATACTTAAAGAAAAATAACTTTATTGCAGCAATTGACCTTTACAAACAAATTGTTGATTTAGCTAATCCATTAGAAGTTAAGTCTGTTCATACTGAAATGAGTAATGTTTTTGTAAAATGGGCAAAATATCAATTTGATAAACGTGAATTGAACGAATGCTTTAAAACATTTACTCTTGCTATTCAATATGACAACGCAAACCCTGAAATTTATTACGAATTAGGTGAAGTAAACTACGAAATCAAGAACTTTAATGAAGCAATTATCCAATTAAAAAAAGCATTAAGTATTAATGGTAACGATCCAAAATATTATATGTCAATTGCAGATTGCTATGAAGCTATTGGTAATACATTTGAACAAAAAGATTCACTACTTGCAGCAATAAATGTTGATGACAGAAATACAAAAGCATACTTTAAACTTGCAATGTTGTATGATGCACAACATGATAAAGCTAGTGAAATTCACACATTAGAAAAGATTTTAGAATTAGAACCTCAACATTTGGATGCAAAATATCAACTTGCATTAATTCTTGAAAGCCAAGGAAACAAAGACAAGGCTCTCGAATTATACAGAGAAATCGAAAGCCTTGATTATAATTTTAAAAACGTTCAAAAGAACATTGAAATGTTAACCTCTAACAATAATGACTAATTATAGAGGATAAATTTCAGGAGCTTTTATGTGTTCCAAAATAGAACCGCCAATTGCTTCATTAGGATCAAATGGAGCATCTTTTGGAGGAACCATAATATTTTGAACTAACATTTTAATTAATGGACCAAAAGCATCTGGAACTAAAATTCTTCTATAAACACCAGATAACAATGATTGTACATTTGGAGAACGGTCTTCGTTAAATTTTGAGAATGTACCATAGTACATTTTGTCCATACCTTTTGTACCATTTGCAATCATTCTATCAGCAATGTATAAACCTTCACAAATTTCATCTTCTGTTTTTGCCTCTTGCAACATTTTTGTTACAGCTGGAATAGCTCTTTCTTTTGCATTTACAAATAAGTCGACTTTTTCATTATCGAATTCGCAATAAGGTTTTTCTTTTGTAGCCATTCTTGGCTTTTTAAATTCTTTGTCTTTTGGTAATTCAAAAGGTTTATCCTCTCCAACAGGAATTGATTTTACAAATTCATCTTTTGTAGGTTGATTTAAGCCTTCTGAAATTTTTGCAACTGGAGCAACAGGCATTTTTTGTACTTCTTCATTTGCTCTAAACAATACTCTTGTAATTGGATTTGTGATTGCTTGTAATCTCATTTTTCTTTCCTTTTCCTTTATATTTTTTTACTATTATTTTTTCTTGAATCCTTAAACGCTTCTCTTGTATATTCCAAAATTGCCCCTCCGATTTCTTCATTAGGATCAAAATTTGCTTTTGGAGGTTCTTTGATATTTTGCATTAACATGTTAACCAATGGTGCAAATGCATCGGGATTAAGAGTTTTTCTATAAACACCCGCTAAGAATGTTTGAACATTTGCAGAACGAGAATTGTTAAATCTTGAAAAACCTTGATAATAAAGATTGCTAATACCTTTAACCTTTGCTTCTGCCATTTGGTCTGCAATAAATAAACCCTCTACAATTTCATCTTCTGTTTTTGCGTTAACTAACATTTCAGTTAATTTGGGAATAGCTTTTTCTCTATTTTTAACAAAAACATCAACTTTATCATTATCAAATACACAATAAGGTCTTCCTTTAATAGGCATTTGAGCTTTTTTATATCCCATTGAGTCTATTAAATATAATTTTGCTAAATTACTGGTTATTTTATCTACTTGCATTAAGTTTATTTATCCTTATTTTCTTTTTCTATTTGTTCTTTTTTATGATCGTCATACGATTGTATTGTTTTTGTTATTCTGTTATATAAATCATTGATGAAAGTTTTAACCTCAAATGCTCGTTTATCCTCTTCAATCTTTTTATCCTCATCTTCCGTCCTTGAGGTTTCTTCAACCTGAAATAACATTTTAAATTTTTTCTTAAAGTTTGCAAGAGTATCTGAAATTTTCTTTTCTACTGAATTTTTCATCTCTCCAAACATCGCATTTAACTTATCTTGAATATCAACAAACTTTTGTTTCAAATTATCCATTGCCTTCATAATGTTTACCGGAAGATTTTTTGACAAATTGGCAAGTGGCGTAGCAATCTTATTTATTACAAAATTAACCGGTTTTGCTACTATTGAAGGGGCATTTTTTGAAACAATAGCAGCTAAATTTGCCAATTTTTGAGAAATATTCATCATTTGACTCTCAAATTTTGCAATTTGCATAAGTCTATTTTCATTAGCTTGAATATTCCTTTGTTTGGCTAACTTTTGTGCTCGCATCATTGCACCAATTGCAGCACACTCATTCCAACTCATTTCCCCAGGCTTTGCAGTATGGTCAGCACGCTTTTGAGATGCCCCTCCCATTCCTCCGGAACAAATCGGACAAGCACTCGGTGGTAACCCATGAGGGCATAAACCTCCGCCTACTTTACTATTATTTTGTACAGCAGTTACTGCCACGTTTACTTACATTCCTCAATTTATACACATAACATTAGGTTGCTTGAACTTATCTTTTTCGGGGATTGTGGGTAATTATTATTTTAATAGTCATCAATAATTAAGCCTGCACTTTGATTCGAAGTTCGGCGATAAGTTAAGATGAAAGACCTTCCAATCTTTCTGGAGCATTCCGGCTTTTACGGCTGCGGCACAGCTGAAGATATTCACTTCATTTCCTCTGAATCCATGCTATGATAAACATTTTTTATCGTCAATTCATGTATTAAGATTTTTTAAATTTACTCTTTTTATATGGTTTCAAAACACCTAATAATATTATAAAATAGTACTATGGAAAAGTTATATTCAAAGGTACCGCCTACAAAATTAAGAAATAAGGAAGAAAAATTTAGTCCTGCAAATACTGATTCAAAATTTTGGATTTTTATTGCTGATTTATTCTTCAAAGGAATGCTTGAAAATAGATTTTTTGCTTTAAGATACAAAGGCGCAGATAAAGTTTTTCACAGAGATACCTCTGTACCAACAATTCTTTTTGCACCACATTCCAACTGGTGGGACGGCATTGTAGGATACAACATCTGCACAAGAATTTTTGACAAGAAAATTCGTATTATGGTTGAAGAATTAAATCGTTTTCCTCTTTTAAGACGTGCAGGTGCTTTTTCTGTTAACAAAAAATCACCTCAAGCTTCAATGGCAGCCTTGAAATTTTCCGTTGAAACAATAGGGGATTTGAATAACTTTTTGTATATATTCCCTCAAGGAATTATTATGCCACCAAACTACAGACCTATTAATTTTCAAACAGGTTTGACTTATATTGCACAAAATGCAGTAAAAAAATATGGCAAGGTTAATTTGGTTCCTGTTGCTGTAAATTATATGTTTTTACGTGCTGACAGGCCTGAAGTTTTAGTAGAATTTAAAGATCCTATTGTTTTGGAAGATGCAAAAGTTGACAGAAAAGAATACACCCACTTTTTAGAAGCTGAAATGACAAAAGCTTGCGATAATCAATTCAAAGAAATTGCTGAAGGCAAGTTGGATGCTTATGAAACTTTATTCCAACAACCTTTAAAATGGTATAGAAAAATAGAACAAAGACTTAAAAAGATTGAAATTAAAGGTTCTGGAGTTTAGACGGAATCATTTTAAATTTTATAAAAAAGTAATGCGGTTTGAGTAAACTCAAACTGCATTACTAATTAATTATCTTTTCGGATTAACCGATTGTTTCATCATCAACTGAGAACTCTGGAGCACCAAACATACCTTCGATTTCTTCTAAGATTGCAGAAGGTTTTCTAGCTTGATTTCTTTGAGCTGCACGTCTTTGAGCTTCTTTATCTTTTTCTTCATTAGCATGAGTTAAGTGGTAGAATCCAGTACCTGCTGGAATTAGACGACCGATGATAACGTTTTCCTTCAAACCTCTCAATAAGTCTTTTTTACCGTCAACTGCTGCTTCTGTAAGAATTCTTGTTGTTTCTTGGAATGAAGCTGCTGAAATGAATGATTCAGTATTTAATGAAGCTTTTGTGATACCTAACAACATGTATTCACAAGTTGCTACTTGACCACCATTAGCTTGAACTGCATCATTTTCTTTTTCAAACAATTGAACTTCAACCAATTCTCCAGGTAATAAGTTTGTATCACCTGCATCAACAATTTTAACTTTCTTAGTCATTTGACGAACAATAATTTCAACGTGTTTATCTGCAATTTCTACACCTTGAGAACGGTATACGCGTTGTACTTCGTCTACTAAATATTGTTGAGCTACTTCCGGACCACATAATCTCATAACGTCATGAGGATTTAATGAACCGGTTGTTAAAGGTTGACCTTTCTTAATTTTATTACCGCTTGTACCAATTGGTTTCAAGTCGATTGGATATTTGATTTCAGTTTTGTCACCTTCTTCAGATTCCAAATACAATTTTGGTAAACCACCTGCTTCATCTTCTTCGATGATTAATGTACCATCGTATTCAGCTAGAATAGCACAATCTTTTGGTTTTCTACCTTCAAGTAATTCTTCTACTTTTGGAAGACCTTGAACGATATCACCTGTTTTTTGTCTTTCGTATACCAATGTAACAAGCATATCACCACGTAGTACCAAAGAGCCTTGAGCTACTTGAAGCATTGTACCTGGGCTAATTAAGTATGGACGACCAGTTCTGATTACAATTTCTGATTTTGTAGCGCTTACTACTTGACCTGAAACCGGAGCTCTATCGGCTTCATCTTCTGTTAACAAGTCATCTTGTTTAATGAATTGACCGGCTTTTACAACTGCTTTAGCTTTTACTTTAACTTTTTCTTCGTAGTTATCGCAAACTAATAACAATCTTCTAGCATCTTCACTTTCATTTTTAATTGAAGCAACACCATCGTTTAAAGCTAATACACAAGTTTTAGCAACCGGTGTTTTTGGAGCGATAGTTTCACCATTCTTAACCAATAATTCAGTTTGTAATGAATCATTTAATTTTGAATTACCTTCAAGTTCACGACGTACAATCAATTTGTCAAGAACAACAATTTTTAATTCACCCTTTTCATCAAGTTCTACCATACCTTTTAAGTGAGATAAGTAGCCTTGCATTTGAAGAACTAAACTTGTTCTAACTAAAGTTGCACCGTCTAAGTTTCTAACTCTAGCACCGTCTTTATATTGTAATTGAGTTACAGGAACGATATCAATTAATTCATCTGTTGAATCGAATTTAACTGAAACGTCTTTTGGTTCAATTTTAATAACTTGAACAGGTCTTACTAAGATTTGGATTGGTTGATTTGCAATGTTATCTTCTTCGATATTCATTGTAGTATCAATTTCTTCATCTAAGTCTTCAATACCCAAGTCATCCATTTCAGAATCCATAATTGTTACGATTGAAGTTTCTTTAGCTTTAATACCATCTGCAATCAATGTACCTTTCTTGATAACTTCGCCTTCTTCAACTTTCAATTCTGAAACATTTGCTAATTGGTGAATTTCACCAGGTCTGATTGTTACTTCGTGAATAACATCATTGTATTCTTTAATTTCAACAATACCATCTAAGTGACAATATACATCTTTTACAATTTCAGTACCTGCTGTAACGTGAGTACCTGATTCAACCATTTTTAAAGTTGATTCTTTGTTCAATTGGTGAACTTCTTCTGGGATGAATACAACGTCACCTGCTTTTGTAATGATTTGGTTTTCATCAACTTCAACATCGACGTATTTAATTTCACCTGAAGAAGCAACTGAACAATCATCACTGATTAATTCAGCGATAATCATACCGTTTTCAACTGTTGTATCAACCGGAGATTTAACGATATATTTTTCACCAGTTTTATTAACTGTCCAAATTTGTTCTTTCTTTGTTTGTTCAAATGAAGCATTAGAAGGAGCAATTGAAGCGATTACAATTGTTAATTCTTTACCTGAAACAATTTTCTTAATCTTTTTACCTTCAAATTTAACTTCTTCAATAACTAGGTCTTCACCAACTCTAACTTCACCACCGTGTTCGCAGATAGTTGAAGTTTCAGCAAGTTTTTCGCCTTCTTTAATAGCTTGACCGTCTTTAACTTGAACTTTTGAGCCACCTGGCAAGTTATAAACATCACCACCAAGAACCCAAACAACACCGCTTTTGTTAGCTGTTCTAGAAACGTTACCTTGTCTATCTTTCTTTTCATCTGCTGTAAAGTCTTGGTAAACAACTTCGCCTGATAAATCAGAAGTGATATCCTTTGTAGCTTTTTCTGTTAAACGAGAACCATCCCCTTGTGATACTGGTTCGTAAATAGCAATGTTACCACCTTTAGCAACTTTATCGCCTTTTTGAACCATAATTCTTGCACCTGTTGGAATATGATATTTTTTAGAAGATTTAGCACCTTTTACTTCAATATCAAATTCTAACATAGATTTTTGAACAACATCACCGTGACGAGTTCTTTCTTCTTGTGTTTTACCTTTCAAGTCTGTTACAACTTCACCAGCTTCATCTGCTGTAACATATTTCATAGCACCAGAACCTTTGAATACACCACCTGTGTGGAATGTTCTCATTGTTAACTGAGTACCGGGTTCACCGATTGATTGAGCGGCAATAATACCGATTGATTCACCAACATCAACTAATTTTTGAGTTGTCATTGCCCAACCATAACATTTTTGGCAAACACCGTATTCTAATTCACAAGTTAAACCTGAACGAACATCTAGACCTTCTTTTTCAATATCGGCCCAAACTTTTTCGTCCATACGTTGAATTTTCTTGATGTCTTTTCTATCCAACGTTGTGTTATTTTCAACAACAACTTTGCCATCAGCATCAACGATATCTTGTGCAATAGTTCTACCTAATAATCTATCAATTAATGGAACAATACAAGTATCACCGTCATAAATACCTCTCAATTTGATATGTTTTTTACCGTGGCAATCGTGGTCACGAATAATAACATCTTGAGCAACGTCAACCAAACGTCTTGTTAGGTAACCAGAGTCGGCTGTTTTCAACGCTGTATCTACCAAACCTTTACGAGCACCATATGATGAAATGATGTATTCAGTAACTGATAGACCTTCTTTAAAGTTTGAACGGATAGGTAAGTCGATGATTTGACCTTGCGCATCAGCCATCAAACCACGCATACCAACCAATTGTGATACTTGTGACAAGTTACCTCTGG
>OIYV01001186.1_pt1 | contig 12762 bp, 4 predicted proteins | sample 1588251 | NCBI WGS metagenome assembly OIYV01 (sample SAMN03283282) | human gut metagenome | biome: human-associated habitat; material: feces | host: Homo sapiens | place: Peru | collected 2012
ATAGCGGCCTTGTCGTCGCTCGTAACAGTGTCAATGTCATAGCCGTTCACGGACTCGGTGATGCGGTCGATCTCCGCCGCAACCTCCGCAATTCGGTCGAGGAGGGATTTCGCGGTTTCCTTCAGGGCTTCCAGCGCCTCGCGCTCAGCTTCGGTCAGGTTGTCGCCGTTCAGCAGTGCGTCGATGTCGGCGATGAGCTGTTCGATGTCGGCCTTGTCGTCGCTCGTAACCTTGTCGATGTCATAGCCGTTCACGGACTCGGTGATGCGTTCGATCTCCGCTGCGACGGCTGCGATGCGCTCTTCCAGCGCCTTGCACTTGGCTGCCGCCTCCACAAGCTGCTGCCATTCTTCGGCGGTGGATTCCTCGTCGTCGAACGGTTCGGCAATGTCGAGAACTTGGCGCTCAACCGTTTCGATCGTTTCGGCGTCGCTCGATTTGACGTTGTCGACCGTGATCGCCTCGATCGCGTCGGTGATGGAGCGGATGGGCTTCATCGTTATGGTGATTTCCGTCTCGTTGCCGGCCTTGTCGATCGTGCGGATGATGTAGGTCGCGTCGGTGTCGCCCGCAAGGGAGAACACTTCGCTGACCGGCTCACCGTTTAGGGTCACGGATGCAAGGTTTTCATCGTCCACGGCAACGCGTTTGGTCACGTAGTAGGTCTCGCCGTCCTCCACGCCGATGATCTCTGGCGCGGTGGTGTCGAAGATCACGCCGTCGGAGCCGATGTAGGTGACGTTTCCGGCGTTGTCTTCAATGCGGACGTAGATAACGAACTGCTCCATGTCCTCGGCGGGGATGTCGAAGTTGCTGCCGTCCGTCCAGTCGGTGAGGGCGCGGACGGCGGTCTCGTCAAGAAGTTTGTCGGACTTGTAATAGAGAATGGATTGGATGCCCGAGGCGTCGTCGTCCGCCGTGAGCTTGACGTTGACCTTGCTGTTGAAGAACAGACCGAAGGTGATCTTGTTCAGAACAGTCTGGAAGGCGCTGCGCTCGTTCAGCGTGACCTCGCCGGTCGGGTTGGTCTTGTCGATCTTGTAGTGCTCGGTCACGACGGTGGAAATGACGCCGGTCGACGTGTTGCGGACGTAGAAGGTGAGCGTGCCGTCCGCCGTCTCATCCGATGCCGTCAGCGTATCCGTCCATTCGCTGTCCGCCGTGTCGGTGCGGCTGAGCTGCCAACCGTCATTGGCCGTGACGACAAAATCGGTGTTGATCCAGTCGTTGGAATTGACGCTGTACTCCGTGCCGTCGGACAGGTATTCGGCGATGGAGGCTGTGATGCCGGTCGGCTGGGTGAGCGTGTAGTTGGCCACCGTTTCCGCGTCGCCGTCGAGCGTAAAGGCGGTGAAGCGGATCGGAATGTCCGTGCCGACGGTCACGTTTTCGAAGGTCGGGACGCCGTTTACAAGGCGGAGCGTGTCGCCCTCGACCACACCGACGAGCCTCGGCGTACCCTCAATGACGGCGGCGTTCGTGCCGTCGTACTGCTTGTCGCTGACCTTGAGGTCGGCGATGGTCAGGTTCTTGGCCGTGATGCTTGCCGTCGTGTCGGCGGGCTGTGCGGTGAGCTTGTAGTTCGCCGCGTCCTTGCCGTCCAGCTCAAAGCCCGAGAAAGTGACGGTTTTGCCGATACCGACATTCTTATCGGTGTAGGCAGCGGTACCGAGCTTAACGGTCAGTTCGTCGCCGTCGCAGATTTCGGACGGATTACCGGCGTTCGTGATTGTGGCAGCGTTCGTGCCGTCGTAGACCTTCGTCGCTGCGACGCTTGCGCCAACGATCGTGATCTGCTTCGAGGTGATGTCGGCGGTAACGCTCGCGGGCTGTGCGGTGAGGGTGTAGTTCTTTGCCGCGTCGCCGGAGAGGGAGAAACCGAAGAAGGTGACGGCCTTGCCCGTGCCGACGTTCTTGTTGTCATAGGCAGCCGTGCCGATCTTGACGGTCAGATTCTCACCGTCGAAGTTTTCGGACGGTGCACCGGTGCTTGTGATCATGGCAGCGGTCGTGCCGTCGTAGACCTTTGTCGCCGCGACGCTTGCGCCGACGATCGTGATCTCCTTTGCGGTGATGTCGGCGGTGACGCTTGCGGGTTGCGCGGTGAGGGTGTAGTTCTTCACCGCGTCGCCGGAGAGGGAGAAGCCCGTGAAGGTAACGGCCTTGCCCGTGCCGACGTTCTTGTCGTCGAACGTCGCTTTGCCGGTCACGACGGTCACGTCGTCGCCGCTGACCGCGTTGCTGACGATCCCTGTCGATGTGATGCTCGCGTCGGGCGTTCCGTCATAAACCTTGTCGGCGACGGCCACACCCGAGATGGTGACCTCTCTGGGGTAGATCTCAAAGGTCATCGTCGAGGAAGCTGCCTGAAAAGCGTCGCTCTCGGCGACCGTGATGCGGATCGTGTAGGTTCCAACATTCTTCGGCGCGGCCGTGGTGTAGGCCGTGTTGTCCGCGTCTGTGGGTTTGAACTCGAGCGTCACTGCACCGTCGGAATCGGTGTTGTAGGTCAGATTCCCGATGGGTTTGCCGTCATAGGTTTTGCCGTCGTAGTCCGTGTGGTCGATGGTCGGCGCTTTCTTTTCGACGGTCAGCTGGATCGTCAGCTCGGCCGGAGCATCGTTGCCGTCGTGCTCGACGTATCCTTCTCCCATGGGGTTAAAGATCACGCGGATGGTGTATTCGCCCGCGGCGAGGGTGCGGAGATAGCGGTTATTCAGCTTGACGTCGCCATACGCATAGCGCGTGTAGTCGTTGGATTCGGCAAGCTTCTGCGTCCCGTTATAAATTGCCGAGATTCTGTTGCCGTTCAGATTCACCCTAAAGCGAGGCTCTGCATCGCTGCCCATGACGTAGGTCACGGAGCTGCTGCGCATCTCCGCGTCGGTGTAGAGCACGACGCCCTCAGAGTCGATGATCTGCACGTTGCCGCTCTCGTCGGTCGCACGGACATAGATGAATGCTTTCTGCTGCGGCGCGATCGAGAAGCTAGCCGTTCCGTCCTCCGGTTCCAGCGCCGTCCAGTCGCCGGTGACGGCGTCAGCGCTTGCAAAGGCGGTCTCGGAGAGCAGATACTCGATCGTCTTCAATCCGCTGCCCGCATCGCTCGCGTTCACGGTGACGGTCTGCGCCGTCTTAAAGAACAGGGTGAAGGTGTCGTTGCCTGCAAAGGAATCAAATGTGCTCGAACCGACGGTAAGCTCCACCGTGGGCGGGGTGATGTCTGCCACGCCGAACACCGTGATATGCAGCTCACTTTCGACCAGGTCATAGGTGTAGCTGCCGCTGCTCGAATGCATCGGTCTGCCGTTCACGTCGACCATAAAGTCTGCGGTCTTGGAATAGCCCTCGGCGATCTCTACCGTGAAGGTGTAGTCCTGACCGTACTTTGCAACGGGATCGCCGGTGATGGTGTAGCCCTCGCCGCGCGACAGGGTGACCCGATAGGTCATCATGACGGAGACGGTGATGCTCACGGTGTTGCCCGCGATGTCCGTGGCGGTGATGACGTGCGACCGGTTATCCGGCTCAATCGTGAAGGTGTTGAGCGGGGAGGAGACGGCGCTGCCGTCGATCGTCACGGTGAATTCGTTCTCGTCGCTGACGGAGAACTGGATGCCGCCGTAGTAGACGCCGCCGTCGGTAACGCCGGAGATGACCGGTGCGGTCGTGTCGGTCGCGGCGACATAGCCGCAGCCGCAGAGCTTTTCATGCGTCGCGGTGTTCCACACACAGTCGTGCGCATGCGCGACAACGGTAACGTTCGAGAGGATCGGATTGCGGCCGTCGGTGATCTCGCTGTGGTCGTTATCCCAGTAGCCCAGTCCGTCTGCGAGGCAGTCGATGGGCAGCTGGCCGTTGACGGTGATCTCGCCGAACGTGACGCCCGCATAGAACGTGACGCTGGTGGGAAGCGTGGCTTTGTCAGCCTTCCCGATCTCGGCGGTCGTGATCGTGACGGTGTTGCTCTCGATGGGCTTGATGGTCAGGGTGCTGCCGGAATTGGCAACGAGCTTTGCAAATTCACCGGCGTAGAGCGTCAGCTCGGCGTCGGCCTCTACCGTGATGTTGCCGGTAAACTTCATGCCGCTATGGACGTACATCTTGCCGCCGGATTTCACGAGGACTGCGCCGTGGACGCCATCGCTGCCGGAGCAGTCCAGCACAGCGCCATTGTTTACGGTGATCAGGCCGGAGACCTTGCCGGCTTGTAGGGTGCCGCCACCGCTGAACGTCAGCGTTCCGTTCAGGGTGCAGTAGTCCACGTTGACTTGGTCGCCTCGGGCGTTCAGGGTATCCTCGAAGGTGCTGTGGAGGAACTCGCCGTTGCCGTTGCAGGTCACTTTCGACTTGAAGATGCAGTTGGAAGCGGTAAGGGTCGCGGTCTTTGCGGTGATGACGGTTCCGGTGACCGTGCCATTGGATACGGCCAGCTTTGCGGACTTCATGACATTGAGCTTTTCGATGGTCTTGCCGTTTGCATTGATCTTGAAGTCGCCGCTGCTGACCTTGACCGTTCCTGTTGCATCGGCCAGCAGCTTGAGCGTGCAGCCCTTGTACTCGTCGGCCTGCGCAACGGTGAGGGCGGCGTCGAGGCTGTCATAATAGGTGCTGCTGCCGTCCTTCGTGATCTGCGCAACGATTTCTACCTTCGTGCCGCAGTTGGCGCAGGTGCCGTCTTCATGAAAGCTGTGCGACCTGTAGAGCCGGATGGTGACGCTTGTTTTGTTGCCCATCTCGTCGGTCGCCGTGACGGTCTGGACGTTGTAGCCGTCCTTGTAGACAATGATGTAGTTGCCGTCCGCATCCGTCATAAGCGTTTCGGCAGCAAACTGGACAGAGAGTCCGTTTTCGGCGTCAAAGCGGTCGTCGGTCACCTTGAGGGTGATCTCCGGTGCGCAGTAGCTGTAAGTTTTGCCGTCTTCCAGAATCTCGCTTGCGGGGGAGAGGATCTCCATGACGGGGGCTACCGTGTCGAACTGGAAGCCCTCGGTGGCGATAATGGTGTGATTGCCCGCTGCGTCCGTTGCGCAGAAGTAGAGCATCAGCGGTGCGGCGTCAGCGTAAGTATGCAGCGGCACGGTGAGGGTGTTGCCTTCCATCGGGGTAAAGCCGCCGCTTTTGTAGATGTCTTCCAGCACGGTTGTCGGCAGTTGATAGCACTGGACAATATACCCGAGCTTGACGCTGTCGGTTTCGGCGTTGAAGCCTGCGTGGTCGTAGCTGTCGTCGGTGGCCGTGAGTGTTACGGTGACTTCGCGGTTAAAATACTTCTCGAAGGTGATCGTATCATCATCGATCAATTTCTGCGCAAGGTCGCCGGTGAGGCTGAGCGTCGGGGCTGTGGTGTCCTCAGCAAGAGCGCCGTAGGACGCGCCGCAGACGGAGCAGACCGCCTGCTTGAAGTAGGTCGCTTTCTGCGAGTGGTCATCGCCCGCGTGATCGCACGGTGCGCCGCACGACGTGCAGAAGCCGTTTTCGTAGGTATGCGTGTGCGGCGTGACCGTTGCGCTGTCCGAATAGGTGAATTGCGCGAAGGACACCGTTCCCTGCGTGACAAACGTCCAATAGGCATCGTCGGTGAGGTCGATGTACTTGCCCTCGTCCGTGAGCAGCAGGTTGCCCTCGGCAAAGAGGCCGCGGATCAGCGCGGGATCCTTTTCGCCCTCCAGAAGGATGTAGTCAAGACCGCCGTAGATCACGGTCGAGGCGATCTGTACGGTCGTTGCGCTGTCAAACACCCACAGCAGGAGCGTGCCATGGAGCGTGCAGCCGGTGACGGTCAGGTTTCCGCTGGATTGCAGTGCGATGGGGCAGGGCTTGACATAGTTATCGTCGCTGCCGCCTTCGCCGCCGGTAAGCTCCAGATTTTCCAGCACGGCGGTGCCGCCCTTAACGCTGACCGCATTACCGTTGCCGTAGAAGAACTGCGTCTGACCGGGTTCAAAGTAGAAGGTGTTATAGATGCTGCCGTTTTTGATCGTGACGTTCGCCGTACCGGCGATTTGGAAGATATAACCCTGCGCCTCTGCCTCCAGCGTTTTCCCGTTGAGGTCAAACGTGAAGCTGCCGGATTCCGCCAAGAAATATTCCGCCGAGTCGTCGAGCGTAAGGTCGCACAGGAGCTTGAGCGTCGAGCCGGGGAACGAGATCGCAGCTTCCCACGCATCGGTAAGGTTGTCGAATTTTGCTCCGGTGCCGTCTTCAAACGTCAAGGCGGCAACAAGGAGCTGATAATGGCAGTTATTGCACTTGCCGTCTTCGCCGATGGTTTCGTGTGCGCAGGCAACGCCGCACGCACATTCGTCCAGCCCCTCGGCATTTTTCGTAAACTCGTGCGTGTGCTTCGTCACCGTAACGGTGCTGAGGATCGCGTTGGTATAGCCGTTGACGACCTCGCCTGCCGCGTTGGTAAGGGCATAGCCCTCAGCCAGCAGGTCGGCGACGCGCGTATTCGGTGCCGCATCGGCGCGCTCGATGGCATTGAACGTGCCACAGGTCAACTGCGTCTTCACGGTGTTATACACAGCCAGTTTGCCGATTGTTGGCGCGCAGCCGCTGCTGTCCTTCTCCAGTACCAGCGTTGTATTGTGCGGAGTTTCTGGATTCTCCGAGCCGATGAAGAGATTGGTCACGGAGCCGTCGCCGCGCACGGTGATCTCGTCGGCGTAGTTGGCGCTCAGCCATTTCATTGTGCGCCCATTGAGCTCAATGGTGCAGGAATCATTCACATGGATGAACGCCGTCACATCCTGTAGCAGTTTGACCGTGCCATCTGCGGCGATGTCCACGTCCTCGGTGGTCAGAGATTCCAGATAGCGCACCGTCCCGTCCGCCGTGGTGATCTTGGCGGCATAGAGCTTGCCGCAGTAGCCACAGTAGCCCTTCCATTCGTTCACGCTCGGATGCTCGCACGGAACGACGGAGAGGTTCCGAATCAGAGTTTTCGCATCGAGCTGGAAGCCGTAGTCGATGAAGTCGCCAGCCTGATACTTGGTGAAATCTTCGACACAGCGGAACGCGCAGTTCGGGGCCAGCAGGTCGGTCAGCGTGATATTGCCGCTGATGTTCGGGAAAGAGATATTCTGATAAGTACCGCCCGCGAGGTCGATGTAGTCCAGCTCCATCGTGTCGGTCGTTTGGATGTAGAGATTGTTGATCGTGCCGCCCAGCACCGTGACGCGGGAGGCTGCCTTGGCGTTGATCGTCTCGACGACGCCCGCGCCGCCGGTCGGGTTGATGACCAGAATGCCCGTGCGGTCCAGCTCGCCCGTGCCGTTTGCGTCGCCATTGACGATCAGCGGGAGGCTGAACTCGTCAAAGCTGCCGGTCAGGGTCAGCTTGCAGTGGTCGTTTATGGTGACGGTGTCGCCCAGAAGATGCTTACCGTTCAGGTTCAGCGTGATATTCCGGCCGCCCCAGATATCGTAGGCCGGCGAATCGGTCAGCAGGGTGATCGTTACGGGGGCGGACATATTCCGCGGCGCGGCGTTGATTGCGGACTCGAAATTATTATGGTACGAGATGCTGTCGCCGACCTGAAGCGATACTGCGAACTGCGCACCGCAGCCCGTGCATTTGCCGTTCTCGTCGACCGTCGTATGCTTGCAGGGCGCGCCGCACTCGGGGCACTTGCCGTCATCGGAAAAATTAGGATGCTCATGCGCCTTGACCGTAACGTTGGTAAGTGTGGTCAATTCGTCGGCTTTGATGACCGTGCCGTCCTCGCTATAGAACGCGCGGCCCTCGCCCAGCAGATCGGCGAGTGTGGTCGTTGCTCCGTAGAGCGACAGTTCGATCTTGGAGAACGTGCCGCCGTTCAGGATCAGCGAACCGGTGCAGTCACGCAGGGTGAAGTTAAATGTGCCGTCGTTGAGGATGACCTTGCCGGAGGAAACATACCAGCTTGGATCTGTTCCCCCTGACGCTGCCTCAGTGTGGCCGTTGAAGGTGATCGTGCCTGCGCTCGACGACACACTCTTGACCGTGCCGCCGGAAACGCTGACATTGACCGTTGCATTATCATTCTCATCTCCGGTCCGGAGCGTGCCGACCTCGCCGCCGGTGATCGCCGCCGTGCAGGGGACATAGGCTCGAACTTCCAGCGTATTGATCTCACCGCTGTTTACCGTTACCTCGCCGCCGTAAAGTGTGATCGCGTTGGAGACATAACCGCTTCCGGTCACCGTCAGGCTGCCCGGCGTGACGCCCGTCACATCATAGTACTCATCGTAATCCGGCTTGCCGACAAAGACCATATCAAGCTCTTTGCCGTTCAGGTCGAGCGTGGTGTCGGCGGCAATGTAGGGCCAGTCTTCCGGAGCGGTCGTGCCGGGGAGCGAAACATTGCTCTGGAGCACGATCGTGCTGCCGGGGTTCGCGTTGGCATAGGTCGTCGCCTCGGTGAACGAGCCGAAGAACTTCTCGCCGATCTTCGCCTCCGCGGGCGCGCCGCAGAAGGTGCACGTGCCGTCGGCGTTCAGCTCAGTGTGACGGCAGAGGATAACGTTGAGGGGATAGGAAGTAATGCCGCTCAGCAGTGTGTCCGGAGCGATAGCTTTGCCTTCCGCCGTTTCAAAAATATAGCCGCTTGCCAGCAAATCGCTCACCTTGGCAGTGACCGGTGCGCTGATTTTATTGTAGGTGCCGCCGGAGAGCTGCACCTTCGCGTGCTCGCCGATGGTCAGCGAGCCGATAGACGTATCGCCCTTGACCGTCAGCGCGGCGCTGTCGCTGACCAAGACCGCGCCGAGCTTGGCGTCGTCGCCTTCAAAGTGCATCTTGCCGGAGACGATCAGCGGCCTGCCGAAGGTGATTTCGCCGTAGACCTCCATGCTTCCGTTCGCGCTTACAGTGACCGGCACATCAATCTTACCGCCGTTGCCGCTGATGTAGAAGCCGGCAGTATCCTGCTCGGCCGTGTAGTCTACCGTAATGCTGCCGTCACCGCTGATGGTGTAGCCGTTCAGGTTGATCGCGACCCGATGATCGGCAACCGTCAGGCTTTCCGCCAGCGTTGCGTTGGCCTCCATGGAGATCACATCAAGCGTACCGGTACAGGCCTCGAACGCCTCTGCCAGCGTGACGCAGTAGATCTGCCCACTGGTGCCAAACACCATCGCAATGATGGGCGCATCACAGACTGTGCAGCAACCATCAGAGCCTTTTACATGGGTATGCTCAGTCGCATAGACTGCGATCGGTGCTTTCGTAGGTGCTTTAGTCGGAGTCTCTGACGGCCCCTCCGTCGGGGCCTCGGTGGGCGCTTCTGGCTCGGTCGGCTCGACCGGTTCGGTGACGAGCTGCTCCGTTCCGTCGGTGGGGTGCGCGTCCTCCTCCGCAAACACCGACGCGGGCAGCATGGAAAGCACCATGACCAGCGCCAGTAGAAGGGAGACAATCCGTTTGTTCAAAATGGTTTTCATCTTCTTGCTCCTTTACACGCATTTTGCGATCGCCGCAGACAATGTCTCGGGCGAAATAGGTTTTTCATGAAAGTAGGCGCAGCCGAGCCGGTAGGACTGCGCGCCGAAGCCGCCGTCGTCCGAAAACCAGATCACCGGCACGTCTCCGCACAGCTCCTTTGCGGCCATCACGCCTTCCATGCCGTCGGCACCGTCCATCATGACCACGACGCACTGCGCCTCTCCCAGCCCCGCGATAAAGCTGTCGTAGTCCGCAAAGTCGGTAACGCGGATATTGCGATAGCTGCAATCCGGCAGACCGGCAAGCGCCTTAGATAATCCTTCCCGATCCGACGCCGTTCCATATAAGATCAGCTTCATAAAACACCTCCTTGCAGACACAATTTTACTCCTACAGTGTAGCGGAAATGCACGCGCGCCGCAAGCGGTTTTGCACAAGCGGTCAAAAATCCGCACAAGCGGCGCGTCCGCCGTTTTCCCGCCTTTGCTTTTTTGGAGACTTGTGGTATAATCGGGGTGATCAGCGGAGGGGGGATACGCTTGAAGATCGCTATTGTTGACGACGACCGCAAGACCTGCGAACGCCTGTGCGCGTGCTTCGACGAGCTGCTGGCGGGTGCGGCTGAATTTGCCTGCTTTGAAAGCGGCGAGGCCTTTCTGCGCGCGTGGCAGCCGGAGGCCTTTGACCTTGTCATTTTGGATATGTTCATGCGGACGCTCACCGGCATGGAGGTCGCCCGCGCGATCCGCGCGTCCGATCCGCGCGTCCGCCTTGTCTTTTGCACCACGAGCAACGAATTTGCCAGCGAAAGCTACGAGGTGGATGCCTGCGATTACCTCCGCAAGCCCTTCAGCCGCGAGCGTGTCAAGGCGATGCTCGACCGGCTCGATCTTGCGCAGCTGGAAAAAATGCGCGCCGTGCGGCTGCCCGACGGCGCGAGCGTTGTCCTTCGTGACGTTATCTATGCCGACTGCGCGGCGCACCGCGTCACGCTGCACCGAAAGCGCGGCGGCGACGTCGTTGTGCGCGCGGCGTTTTCGGAGGTCGAGCCGCTGCTGTGCGCCTATCCCTATTTTTTCAGCCCCACCAAGGGCGTGATCGTGAATTTTTACGAGGTGGCCGCGCAGACCGGCGACACCTTCCGCTTGAGCGACGGCAGTATCGTCCCCATCAGCCGCCGCAGAGCCAAGGAGGTCTTAGACGCCTATTCCACGTTTCGCTTTGGGCAGCTGCGCAAAGGAGGAATGCCGTAATGCCGCCGCTTTACCGGATCGCCGAGGTCGCGGTCTATTCACTGCTGAACTTTTTGCCCTTCCTTGTCCTTGCGCTCTATCCCTTCCGGCGCAGTCTGCGCTTTTCTCCGAAAATGACCGGCCTGCTCATCGGCCTTCTGACCCTGCTCCAGCTCCTGCTCGGCGCGTGGTCGGCTTTTTGGCCGAGGGACAACGCGGGGACGGTCAGCGCCGTCAGCACGCTGCTCTATGCCGCGTTTTATTTCCTTGCCGTGAAGAAGCACTTCGGCAAGACCTTCTTCACACTGCTGATGGTCTCCAATCTTGCAAATCTTGCGGTCATCGCGGCAAAGATGCTCGAGGGGCTGCTTTTTCCGGCACTCGCGGTGCAGAGCTACCGCTGGTCGTTTTCCCTGACCCTTTTGCTCACCGAGACCGTCCTTGCCGTGCCGATCTTCCTTTATATGAAGCGGGTCTATACACCGGCGGTGGAAAAGGAGCCGTCCGGCTTCGAGTGGCGCTACCTCTGGTTGATTCCGGCGACATTTTACGTGATGTGGTACTACGCCGTCTACGGCAATATCTCCCGCTCCAGTCTGGAAATTGCCCTGCGGCCGAAAAACACACTGTTTTTGTTCATCATCAACGTCGGCGCGATCCTCATCTACTCCGTCGTCACCCGTCTGGTTCTGGAGCAGAATAAAATTCTGGAGCTGACGGAGCAAAACCATCAGCTCACCATGCAGGCCGTGCAGTATGAGAATTTGCAGGAACGCATCGGCGAGGCGCGCCGCGCAAAGCACGACGTGCGCCACCACATTGCCCTGATGCAGGAGTACTTGAGCAGCGGGGATTATGACGCGCTCAAGGCCTATCTTGACGGCTATGGGAAGCGCCTGCCGGACGATACGCTCGTGCGCTTCTGCGAAAATGCCGCAGCCAACGCCGTGCTGCTGTATTTTGCGCAGCAGGCGAAGAATAGCGGCGTGGACTACATTGTAAAGACCGATATTCCGCGCAATGTCGGCATGGCGGACACGGACATTTCGGTGCTGCTCGGCAATTTGCTGGAAAACGCGCTGGATGCCTGCAAGGCGGAGCGCGGGGAAGACCGCCGGATCATCGTGCGGGCGGGCGCGGACGGCGGTTCGCTCTGCCTCACGGTGGACAACACCTGCTCCGCCGCGCCGAAATACGCGGGCGGCGAGCTTGTTTCCACCAAGCACGCCGGTTTGGGGCTGGGCACGCGGTCGGTCAGGAGCATCGCCGCGCAGTACGGCGGCCTCTGCCGGTTCGAGTGGAAGGACGGTATGTTCTATGCCTCGGTGCTCTGCACGGTGCATCGGGAGGAGGGATAACATGATAGAGATCAGAAGGATCGACGCCGCCCATCAGGCGGACATTCGCCTGCCGAACGAGCCGTTTCGTATGTTCGGCCGGATGCTCCTGTCCTATGCGGACGGAAAATGGAGCTATGAGGTGGAGCGCTGCGCGCCGGAGGACGAGACCGAAATGTGCTTTCCGGACGAGGACTACCGCTACGAGGAGCAGTCGGAGGACGTGTTTTTGGGCGCGTATGACGGCGAAAAGTGCGTTGGGCTGGCGCTCCTGCGGGCGGGATTTTTCCGCTATATGTACTTGAGCGACCTTAAGGTGTGCGCGGCCTATCGCGGGCAGCAGATCGGCAGGAGGCTCATGGAGGAAGCGCGCAGGGTCGCGGCGGCGGAGGGCTATCGCGGCCTGTATACGCAGGGACAGGACAACAACCTCGGCGCGTGCCTGTTTTATCTGCGCTCCGGCTTCCGCATCGGCGGACTGGACACCGACCTCTACCGTCATACGAAGCAGGAGGGCAAGGCGGATATTATCTTCTATACCGAGTGCGAATAAAAAACGCCGTCTCGCAAAGAGACGGCGCTTTCAGACTGTCAAAAAAGTCCGTAACCGTCAAAATGAATTAACTTTTTAAGAAAATTGGCCGCAGAATTGCAATTTAGACAATCAAGAGTTTCTTGAACTTTTTCAAGTCGAAAACTGATTTGTTTATATTAATTTTGACTTACTTCGCAACTCACGCTCTACCGTATCTATATACGCCGACGAG
>OIYV01001187.1_pt1 | contig 12760 bp, 6 predicted proteins | sample 1588251 | NCBI WGS metagenome assembly OIYV01 (sample SAMN03283282) | human gut metagenome | biome: human-associated habitat; material: feces | host: Homo sapiens | place: Peru | collected 2012
TTCTTACAATGGCGGAACCATCAATATTAACCTTCTCATTATCTTTATAGAATGAGATGTCATAGAGATTAAAGTTGTCACTATACTTAGCAATTTCATCATAGCTATTACCACTTGTTAGCTGTTGTACTTTTAAAGAAGAACCAGAATTCTGTGATAATAGATCAACCTCAACACTAGTAATTAAATCAGCAAATGAATTAATTACTGTATAATCAATATGCTCATTCCATTCGTAACTATTCCACTGTTCTATAGATTTTAATGCCTTCGAATTAGGATAAACATACAATGCACAATTTAGATTCTCTCTATCATATGCCGTAACATAAGTAACTGTTTTTGGAATAATAACTGATTTCAAATCAACACAATCATTAAATACGGCAAGCGTTAAATTTGTAATTTTTCCTAAATTAAGCGCAGTTACAGAATTGCAATAATTCAAAGCTTTCCTATTTAATTCTATTACATTATTTAAATTGATACTTTTTAATTTACTACATACAGCAAATGCTTCTGATGAAACCACTTCAGTTTTATCTTCAGTTTTAAAAGATACTAAATTCTTATCAAGAACTCTAACCAACTTTTTATGATTCTTTGTATATAGTGCATTATTTTCAATAATGTATTTTTGATTACCCTTACTTACAGTTATATCAGTAAGATTTTTACAATTTGTAAAAACGTTTGCATAATCTTCACACAAAGACTCTACTTTAGAAGGGATATTTATTGATTCTAAACTTGTGCAATTTGCAAAAGTCATGCCATCATCCCCACCTATACTTTGTAAACTTTCTGGAAGTTCAATGTTTTGAACTAAAGAACAATCTCCAAAAGCATAACCATCTATAGTTTCCACATTACCAAAATCGATATTTTTCAGATTTCTACATTCACTAAATGCCCCATACTCAATGGTTGTGACATTCTTTAAATTAATGCTTTCAATATTCTTCTTAGAATCAAAAGCTTTATATCCAATTTTAGTTGTTTTATCATTAATCAAAGGCATTTTTTCATTGTAATTAAAATATTTATATAATTTTTTATAATCCTTTGAATAAACAGCATCATCTACAATCATGTAATATTTATTATCTGGATCTACAGTAATATTTTTTATTTCATTACAATATGATAATAATTTATCTAATGCTGGTTCATTATCTTCTAGAACACTCATATTTTTAGGAATATTTAAAGTATCAAGATTACTACTATGAGACAGTGCATAACTATCAATTTCCTCTAATGAGTCAGGCAACTTTACACTCTTCAAATTACTATTACCTAATTTTTTAATTTTCTTAATTCCTTCTGGAACCTTAAAATTCTTAAGTTTTGAATTATATGGATATTCAAGTAATGTATCCTCTGAGAATAGAACACCATCAACAGATTTAAAATATTTATTAGCTGGATCTACAAGAAATTCTTCTAAATTGTATGCATATATGCTACCAAGTGTATCCACATTTTTTGGAATATTAATTTGTTTTAATTTTTTAGATTCAATACTTTTAGGCATTTTAATTAAGCTATCTGGTAAAGTTAATTGAGAAAGATTATCACAATTAATTTCAACTTGAGATAAATCAGTAACATTTTCACCAAAAGTTAATCTTGATAAGTACTTTGATTGAATTAACAGATTAATATTCATATTTATGTCTAATGTTTCTAATGAATCAGGTATAGATACATGACCATATATTTTTTCTATATTGCTAGGAATAGTCAAATTAGTTAAATGGGTATTCTTTAAATTATAAAAATTTACATTTTTAGTTTCACTAGGTATTTTGAGAGTATCAAGACCTGTAGGAATAAAATATAAATTACTTTTATCTTTACTATAAATACAATCATTATCAATATAAAAACTATTATTTACACCTTCAAATTTTATATAATTAATCTTATTAAATAGATAATGAGTGCTGTCATAATTAGATTCATCTGGCGGCAAAATATCAGTTATTGTATTTGGTAATATTAACGAATTAATTTCATAAGAGTCATAACTATTACTTGTCGCTTTAAAATTTACGCTAATCTTTGTAACCTTATGACCATCAATCTGATCTGGCACATTTAATGTGTCGATATTTTCATTACTTTTATAGGAAATAATAGTTGCTTCATCATTTTCCAATGTATAAGTAAATCCATTAGAATCTAATGCACTAACATTAATTGATGCGCCAGAAATCATCATTAAGTAAACTATCAGAATAACACTTACTTTTTTTAGCATTTTCCCTTTCCTCCTTTTATTTATTGAAAGCTAAAACAAGAAAACCTGTCTTAGCCTTCAAAGTTATTAATAATTCCAGCTTCATATCTGAGAATCATGATGGCATCCAAGTAATTAACTTTTCCATCTCCGTTGACTTCAGCTACTTTTAATTGACCATCATCTAATTCAATAATATTTGCATCATGTCTTAATACCATGATTGCATCTAGATAATTCACTTTTCCATCCCCATTGACATCTCCCATAGCCAATGTTGGTAATGCACCTTCTACTAGTACATATTCGCTGAAATGAGTTGTTTCGAATTCCATATAACTATCTCTATAGACTGCGTTCATATCAGTAAACTGTCCATTGTCATTGTAGTAAACCTTGCATTTGTTTCCATCCATGCCTTCTTTAACAGGGATTCTTACAATGGCGGAACCATCAATATTAACCTTCTCATTATCTTTATAGAATGAAATATCATAGAGATTAAAATTGTCACTATACTTAGCAATTTCATCATAACTATTACCACTTGTTAGCTGTTGTACTTTTAAAACTGAATCACTATCATTTTTCTGTGAATCCAAACTTACTTCAACATTTGAACTATCATCAACAAAGGAACTGATAATTGTATAATCAATCTTAGGGTAACGGTGGTAAACATTATTCCATGATTCTATAGAATCTATTGCTTTTGAACCAGGATAAACATATAATTTACAATCTATACTCTTATTACAAAATGCTTTAACATATGTCACTGATTTAGGAAGAACAACATATTTCAAATTCTTGCATCCTTCAAAAGCTGAAACATCTATTTCTTTTACATTATTCAAATTAACATTCTTTAAATAATCACATCCATAAAATGCTTGTCCTGAAATTGAAGTAGTATTATCTTTAACTTTGAATGATGTAATACTTCTATCTAACTGTCTAACTAAAGTACCATAGTCATTACCATCTTTTTTTCCATATAGTACATTATTATCAATCATATAGTATTTATTATCCTTACTTACCGTTATATTTGTAAGATTATAACAATCTGCAAGTTCATAATAAAATAAGTAATCCTCATTTAAATAAGAAATATTTGATGGAATATTGATAGATTCTAATTTTGTACATCCCCTGAAATTACTATTCCATCCCAAATCTTCCAAACATTCAGGTAATTCAACATTTTTTAATGAAGTACAGCCTTTAAATACATAACCGCCTAATTCTTTTATATTCCCTAAAATTATTTTGTTTAACTTTGGACAATTTATAAATGCAAAATAGCAAATATCAGTAACATTTTTAGTATCAACATTTTCGATACTTTCATTATTCGCAAATGCATAGTCACCAATAGTTGAAGTTTTTTCATTAATAGAAAATGTTTTTTCATTGTTATCAAGATATTTATATAATTCACTATAATCCTTAGAATAGATAGCCCCATTTTCAAGGATAAAATTTTTGTTATTAGGATCAATAATAACATTCTTCAATTTATAACAATTAGATAATAACGCATCCAATCTAGGATAAGTATCATCCATTTTTTCAGGAATATTTAATGATTCTAAATTAACACAATAAGTCATATCATCTACATTTTCTATTGTAGAAGGTAACTTTAACTCCTTTAGATATTTGTTACCAATCTCAGCGATATGAGTAGTACCTTCAGGAACTTCATATCTTTCATTATTGATAGCTTTAGGATATCTATACAACATATCGCCTTTAAAAAGAACTCCATCGATAGATTTAAATGTCTTATTATTTGGATCCACTTCAAATGACTCAAGGTTATCATCATCAAACCAACTTACTTCCTTAACATTTTTTGGTATATATACTTTTTTTAGTTTTTCTGATTCAATTATCCAAGGCATCTTAATCAAATTTTCTGAAAAATTTAGTTCTGATAAGTTTTTACAATCTAAAGAAAAACCACTTAAATCTTTAACATTTTCTCCATAACTTAATTTAGACAAATAATTTGAAACAATATGAAAATGATAATTATCGTTTTTAAAAGGATAATCAGTATTAATTTCTAATGTATTGAGTGAATCCGGCAAATGTAAACTTCCACCAAAATTTCCATATGGATAATATCTTTCTACATTGCTTGGAATAATAAAACTTGTTAATTGCGTATTCTTCAAATTAATTAAATTTACATTTTTAGTTTCAGCAGGTATTTCTAAACTTCTAAGTCCTGTAGGAATAAAATATAAATTTGCCTTATCTTTACTATAAAGGCAGCCATTATCCATATAAAAGTTATCGTTTGTGTTTTCAAATATGATAGAGTTAATTCCTTCAAATAAAGAATAATCACTAGGTAACGCAATATCAGTAATAGTATCAGGTAAGACTAAAGAATTCACATTACTAACACCACCTGAATTTAATAGTACAGCTCTAAAATCTGAATCTATTCTTACAACTTTATGCCCGTCAATTTGACTAGGTACTTTTAAAGTATCAATGTTTTCTTCAGTACTTCCGTAGTTGGTTATGGTTGCTTCATCATTATCCAACGTATAAGTAAATCCATTAGAATTTAATGCACTAACATTAATTGATGCGCCAGTTATCATCATTAAGTAAACTACCATGATAACTGCTAGTTTTTTTAACATCGTAGTGTTCCTCCAGTGTTAATTATTTTTATTTACTAACTTGATTATTTTTTGTGATTGTTTTGATAACTTAAAGGTTGGTTTGTCATGTATCTTAAAAGCCAAATGATCAGTATCCTTCTTTAAATTATCAAGTGTTGTAGGAACTTCTTTTATTTTTTGAACATATTGACTCTGTAAATTTTCATCATTTTGATAACAATTAACGCATATCGTTAACATTGATATATAAGAATCATATGCTTCCATATTGTATTTCTGCAATTGTAAAGATTGTTCCTTATAAGAAATCATTTGATTATAATTCTTCTTTTGCATTTCATTTAAAGCATAGACATCATAAATACTTGCGATATTAGAATCATATTTTTCTACACTCTTAGCCAATTTAACAGCTTCTTTTACGTTACTAACATATTGTAATTTAGTTAATTTTGCCTCTGTATAAATCGGTAATAGCTTAATAGATAAGTCATTATTATTGAAATAACGGAATGACATAGATATAGATAAATAGAAAGAACATAATGTGCTTAATATAATAAAACTTCTTCCCATAATTCTATGATTAAATGAAATAAACTTAGTTTGCTTACCATCATATAGATCTAAACAAATCACTAAAATTAAGAAAATAGAAATATATTGAAGATTGAATTCAAAGAGAGAATGTAAAACAATAAGGATTATGATTAATTTGTTGTCTTCTTCAATACTTTCTGATATTAGACTTGTAACTATAATACTTATAAACATTAGGCATGGAATAATACCTACATCTAAAGCAAGCTGTAAGATATCGTTATGAATATAACGTATACTGTAAACACCTGTTTGAATGGAAGGTTCTAGAAAATAGAATCCCAAATAACCTGTTCCAAGTGGATGTGATATAAGCGTTTTCAATCCATCTTTGTAATAAAGTAATCTACCAAGTAATGTACTAGAGGATAGAGTAAACTGTGTTATTCTTTTAAAAACCTTTGTATCGATATTTAAAACTAAGAATAGAACAATTACAGCCACTATCAATAATACAGATGGCAAAAGGACTTTTAGATATTCTTGATTATTCTTTATGATGTAAACAAATAATAAGACAGTGAGTATATAAGCTGTTCTGCTTCCGGTTAATACTATTCCTATAATTAATAATGGAAAAAATACATTTGTATGAAAATATTTTTCTTTATTTTTATAAACCACAACACAACTAACTAATAAAAATAAAGCAAATGTATTTGGATATTGGAAGAAACCGCCTATACGACCATTAACTAAGAAATAATCTTGTAATGGTTTAATAATATAACTTACTCCACTTACCCCCATCATCAAAATTGCCATATAAGGTATAATAAATAAGAGTTCTTTCCTATCTTGTTTATCAAACTGCATCAAGATAATGATAAACATCAAGATGGATAATTGTTTAAAGAAACCTATAATAGCCATCCCTTGATCAATAGCAAAAAAACTCACAAACAAATACATAAAAATAATAAATATCATGAATATAAAGTTTAGATTGTCAAATACATAGATATCTTGTTTATAAAATAAATAACCTAAATAAATGAATTCTAGTGCTAAAAATAAGCATGCTGTATATTCATGAAATAAACCAACTAACAAAAAACTCGTAATAAACAATAACTTTAAAGCAGTGTTTTTTACTAAAACTTCTTTCATTTCTGCTTTCCTAACAAAAAAATAAGTTCATTTGGTAATTCCAAATGAACTTATCCCAAGATTTTATTTATTTAGAATCTCTCTTCTTTTACCAACAACATATAAGAATGCTGCTAACACAATACTTTCTGATGCACATAATCCATAAACTAATTCATTTGTATCATCACCAGTTTTAACTGTATTATCTTTCTTTGCAGAATTATTCTTGTTGTTAGTAGTTTGATTTGTCTTGTTGTCAGTTGGTTTAGTAGCAGGTTTATCTGGAGTTACAGGAGTAACTGGAGTTGCTTCTTTCTTAGCAATTGCCATTACTTCTTTTTCACCACAAACTGTACATTCTCTTTCTTTAGAGCCTTCTTCAGTTTCAGTAGCTTCTTTTGTAACTTTCCATTCACCAAACTTATGTCCAGTTGCTGGAATTTCTTCTGTGATTTCTTTATCACAATGTTTACATGTCTGAGTCTTTACGCCAGTCTCAGTACATGTTGGTTCCTTAGTAACTACAGCTTCGCCATAGTCATGTCCTAATGCAGCAGTTTCTCTTGTTTCAGTCTTGCCACATACAGAACATTTTCTTTCTTCAGTTCCCTTTTCTTCACAAGTAGCTGGTTTCGCTGTCTTCCAAGCACCAAACTTATGATCCACTGTAGGAATTTCTTCAGTAATTTCTTTACCACAATGCTTACATGTCTGAGTCTTAACACCTTTTTCTACGCATGTTGGTTCTTTAGTCACTACTGCTTTTCCAAAATCATGTCCTAATGCAGCAGTTTCTCTTGTTTCAGTCTTACCACATACAGAACATTTTCTTTCTTCAGTTCCCTTTTCTTCACAAGTTGATGCTTTAGCAGTTTTCCATTCACCATAAGTATGGTCTACAGTAGGAATATCTTCATAAATTTCCTTACCACAGTTCTTACATGTTCTAGTCTTAACACCAGTTTCCACACAAGTAGGTTCTTTAGTTACTACTGCTTCACCAAAGTCATGTCCTAATGCAGCAATTTCTTTTGTTTCAGCCTTTCCACATACAGTACATTTTCTTTCAGAAGTACCAGTTTCTTCACAAGTTGGCTCTTTAGTTGTTTCCCATTTACCAAATGTGTGAGGTAATTTTTCATATTCTTTTGTAGAAATTACATGTCCACAAATTTCACAAACAACATCTTCTTGTCCTTTTTGTGTACAGCTAGCTTTTTTAATAACTTTAGTAGATGTTTGAGAATGACTACATTCAGAATTAATAATTTCCTTATCAGTTGCACTTGAAATAATTTCTGATTTACCATCCTCAGCAGAGACTCCAAAGTTCTTTAGTTTAATACTATTATCAGACAATTGCTTTCCATCTTTTAATGAAAAAGTAGCTACGATAACTGTATATCCATCACTTTTCTTTTCAAGATTGTATGTTGCAATACAAGTCATGTGGACTATGCCTACTTCGTGATCAGCACTCATGACAAATGCTGGAACTTTTTTGCCTGATGGTGAAATAGAATAAATTTCCTCCAAAATGTCTGCATTCACTAATTCTAGAGCATCTGAATCATATCCTAAATCAACTGTAAAACCTGGACTATCATATTCACCTGGCATGACTACAGTAGCGACAATCTCTTTTCTAGATTTCGCACTAATGTCAACTACAGGTAGAGTACTAGAGGCTGCATAAACTGAATTAGGAATCGTAAATGTTACAAGTACCATCATGAATGCTACTGCTAATTTAACTCCCTTTTTTAAATAATTAAGCATATGTTTTTCTCTCCTTTCTTGTTTATTATAAATCACACAATTTCACTTTTTTAGGTGTTCCAAGAAGTGTGACACATCATTTACACATATTTTCCCATAATTTGTTTTTGTAATTACTATTATTTCAATAATGACATTTAGAAACCAATAATGACATATTACAAATCAATCAAAACATATTATTTATACTGTAACTATAGAAATATCGGAGGGAGAGAGAATGGATAAATACACATTTGCAAGCGTTTTAAAAGAGCATATTACTGAATCAAAGTTATCAATTGCATCATTATCCAGACTTTCTGATGTAAACCGAACTATGATTCAAAAATATATTTCTGGTACCCAATTACCTGCTAATCATGAAATATTAAATAAGATTCTCATCCATCTTGCTTTAACACAATCACAAAAAGAAGAATTACTTCAACTCTACAAGATAGAAAAGATAGGTTTAGATACATATAAACAGCTTCTTAATTTAGATTCTTTCATCAATCAACTTTCAATACATAATCAAAGTCAATCTAAGTGTCATATTCAAGTTCACTTTAATCAGCCAATGACACAGGCAACTAATAAAGAAGAATTAAAAATACTTCTCTTTTCTTTCTTGTCATCACTAGACAATGAAACTATAGATATCATATTAAACGTGGATGATGCACTCTATTCTATTATTCTTCAACTCATAGAAGAAAAGAATTTAAAAGCTCATATTATCTTATGCTTATCAAGTCAGTTCCATCATTATTCAATGAATCTCTCACAATTAGAAAAGCTATTACCTCTTCTAGAATCAAATCATGTATCTGTTCATTATACATATATGGATCATCCAACCCGTTATTCTTTATATCCTTTTTCTATAAATTCAATAGATAAGCTCCTTTTGATTAATAATGACATATCACAAGGGTTATTAATTAATCAAAGTAATAGTAAAAAAGAATTTGATTATCATTTCATGAATACGTGTTTATTTATAGAATCCTATTATGACGATATCTCTCGATTCAATAATCTATTAAAACTAACTTATGAGAATAAAACCGTATGCTGTTATTGTGGTGACTTATTTCTTCTTCCTTATATGGATGAACAATTGCTAGAAAGCCACTATATAGGAAGTGAGTCATATAAAGAAGAACTGTTCAGTCATTTTAAAACATTTAAAGAAACTCAATTCAAACTATATTGTCAATTACCTATTATTACAGATGATTACCTGCCTCTTGGATTAACATCTACATTATTTAAGCCATTTACTGTTAAAGAAATTCAATCTATCTGCTTAAAACTACTAGAAAACATTGAGGATAATACAGAATTAATTCTATTTAAAAACAACATCCTTAATAAAGATGTTGTCATTATGACAGGTACAACAGGTTCATTTGTTTCTAATCAAGCATTGTCCTTTACTATATTAGAACCCTCTATCAATAAGAGTTTAGATTCACTACCACTTCTATTTAATAATCTTAAAGAAGCTGTCTATACAAAAGAAGAAAGCATACTATACTTACAATCATTCATAAAGGAGTAACCTATGTCACAATTCTCAGATTTACTGTCTATATACATAAAAGAATCACCTTATAATGTGAAAAATCTTGCGAATGAGATTCAGATGGATCGAACTATTCTACAAAAATATATTTCTGGCAATCGTTTTCCTAAAAGTTATGCCTGTATTGAAAAAATAGTCTCTCATCTTACTCTTACAGACCAGCAAAAGTATGATTTAAAGAAGGCATATCAAATAGAAGAACTTGGTTTAGATCAATATCATTATCTCCTTAAAATCAAGTCCATTGTAGAAAATATCCACTACATTGAACCTTTATCATTTACAACAGAATATCAATTTAATATTAATAAATCATGTGCTTCAAACCTGGATGACTTATTAACTTTCACGCAATTTATTCTTAATGATGCAGTTACTACTGATCATAAATTGCAGATATGTTTACCTGCTTCCAACAAAATATATGAATTAATTAGTCATACTGTATGCCTTAACAAGCACTTATCTTTAGAACATCTTTTGTATTTAGACAACGATATATCTAATTATCAAAATATGTATAATCTAACACAGTTCGAAAACTGTTTTCCTACATTATTATCCAATAGATGTACTATCAGATATATTTATCAACATTCAAATTCTACTTTCAATAGTCAGAATATGTATCCCTATTCTATCCATAGTCAGAACTATACATTATTAATCAATAATAAATTAGATTCAGGAATGTTGTTGAAGGATGAAATTAATGCCTATCTCCATACTCAATTTTATCAATTGTTTATGAAAGCATCCCCTTATAGTTCCTATCACTATTCAAATTCTGGTTATTTACCCCTTTATCACTTATTCAATAAAGAGATTCTGTCATTCTCTTCTCTACAAAGAAAACCAAGCATTTTATTTGTATTAGACAATGATATGCTAGAAAGACATCTTATTGAAGATAAAAAAGAAATTTTGAATGACTTGGATTTCTATAAGAAACATATAAATAGTATTCTATTATCTGATGAATTTCATTTATATTTTACTAAAGATGGTTTACTTGAATTAATACATGCCGGAATTATTGATGATATTTCATCATCACTTATTACACCATTTGATAGTGAGGAAATACAATTACTCTTACATCGATTAATAAATATCAATAAACATTATCATAACTTTTATCTTCATCTTATCAAAGAAGACTTTAAGTTTCCTGAAAACTGTCTGATTGCCTATCAAGAAGATCACGAAGTATTATTTAGCGTAAACACAAAGAAAGGCTATCATAGTTTTATACTGAATGAACCTACAATTAAAAGGGAAATGTTTCACTTAGACACATTAACAAATATAGAAAACTTTATTTATACTGAAGAAGAAACACTCCAATTTATAGAAAACTCTATTCCACAAACAAAGACTTAGACACCTAAATGTCTAAGTCTTTTAATATGTCTTAAGATTCCACAAAATCAGGATCCATATGTGTTAAGAAATGCCACTCTCCTGTATCTCTATATAAGATGGCTTCACCATCTTCAGAACCAAAATAAGCTCTTTCTACATCATGCCCCTTAGATTCTAAGTATTCTTTAACACATATATAGTTATATTCTCTTTTCTCTATGTAGTCCTTAAGTTCATCATTAGGAATAGAATAAGCATCTACTCTAGTAGTTCCTTCAATCATTCCATCTCCTGGTTTAGATAAGTCCACTATCTCATTCCAATAAATATCTACTCTTCCAACACCAGTAAACATATATGTAGTAAAAGGTACAATATGACCATTATATTTTAGTTCTACATAATCAGGTACAGTAGTAGGATCAAAGTATTCATACTCAAACCCTTCTATCACTTCATACTTGTATCCATCTAATTGTGAAATCAGCTCTCTTCCATCCTCTATCATATGAAATAAACCAATCTCATGACTCACTTCACCCTGACATAGTTCTAGTATATACATAATGTACACCTATTTTTTATAGTAGCTTAAGTTTTCTTCTAATGCAGACACAATAGAATCCTTTAATTTCTCTGGACCAACTACAACCATCATAGGACCAAACTGTCTAATCCAGTTCATCAAACCTGTATTAAAGATAATCCCTTCAATACGTGTTTCATACCATAACTGTTTATTATTATAACCAGTTGGAGGAATAGTCTTAGTCATAGTAATCTCATTTCCAAAACGAGAAACAACTTCTCTAATAAGTGCTGCATCAAACTTAATATGTAATGTAATTTCTTCACCATCAAAGAAACTATTCATTGATTTCTCTAATGATTGTCTTAAAGATTCACTAATCTTCTTTTCATCATCAAAATCAAAATAATATGTACGACTATACTGTAAATCTCTAATACGATCCATACGGAATGTAGTCAATGAATCCTTATGCTTATTATAATAAGCACGTAAATAGTAATGACCATCCACAATAACTGTATTATAAGGACTTACATTATAATACTCATGACTAATACCAGCATTCCCTTTTGTAGAATGTGTTTCTACAGGATGTCCATCAATGATTGCATAATCGATATACTTAAAGCGTATATCTTTCTTATTACGTATTGCGGAAGTAATGGTCTTTAAGTTTCTACTAAGTGAATAAACTTCTTCTTCATCTTCTTCTAATTCAGGAATGATTAAATAATCCTTCTGTTTTGCAGAAGAGAATTTTAAAAGTTTATTAATCAATTCTACTTTATCTGCACGACTTAAGTCCTGACGATAATTCACCATATCAATCAATAACTGTAGTTGTGCTTCATCAAAATAGCCCGTTTCAATAATATAACCAAAACGTCTCACTGCTTTGATTATTTCTTTTCCAAACATTAAAGATG
>OIYV01001191.1_pt1 | contig 12724 bp, 5 predicted proteins | sample 1588251 | NCBI WGS metagenome assembly OIYV01 (sample SAMN03283282) | human gut metagenome | biome: human-associated habitat; material: feces | host: Homo sapiens | place: Peru | collected 2012
CTGTAAGACAACTATTGAGCTGCTAAGAGACCCGAAATTCGACGTTTCGGAGACCCTCAAAGCCCCTGATTTTGCAGGAGGCGGACAACTATGCGAAAAATCATAAATTTTTAGAAGATAAGCTCAATAAGCTTAACGATGTGCGTGTAATATACAGAAAAATACTTTCGGAAAGACAGCCGTATATGATAAGTGATCTTGTCATAAACGGGCGCGATCTGATAAAGATAGGATTTCGCGTCGGACGTGAAATAGGCGATACCTTGCACGCGCTTTTGGACGAAGTTTTGATAAATCCAAAGCTTAATAACCGCGAATATCTTATGATGAGAGCGCGTCAGTTAAAAAAGAAAAAATAATCGGGAGGACGGTTTTAGAATATGAACAAAATTGAATTTTATATTGCGGATTGTGTAAAGAACGGCGGAATTTATAAATATTCCTTTGACGGCAAAAGGGCGGAATTTATATCCAAAAAAGAGATGGATTTCCCGATGTATATGGCAAAAGCAGGAGAAAGACTCTATATTCCGCTAAGGTATATGGAGGGTTCAAAAGAAAGCGGTGTAATTTCTTTTAAAATTACCGGCTCGGAGCTTACAGAACCGAGCGCAGTGCAGTCCACACACGGCGAATGTGCGTGTCATATAGCGGTGGATAACGGCAATATTTATTGTGCAAATTATATATCAGGCAGCGTCTGCAAGCTGCCCGATACGCTGATTGTCCATGAGGGACACGGACCGAATACACCGCGCCAGGATAAAGCGCATACTCATTTTGTAATGAAAACCTTTGACGGATATATCCTTGCCGTGGATTTGGGAATGGATACGGTTTTTACATATACAACCGATTTGGAAGAGGTATCAAAAAGCAAGGTTCCGGACGGACACGGTGCGCGGCATCTGGTATTTTCAAAAGATAACCGTTATGTCTATTGCATAAATGAGCTTGCGGCAACCGTTACGGTGTTTTCCTATAATGACGGCAGACTTACCCCAAAAGGAACATACCGCTCATTGCCCGAGGATTTTCACGGCGCGAATACGGCGGCGGCAATACGTATTTCGGGGGACGGGAAGTATTTATATGTATCCAACCGCGGACATGATTCAATTACCGCATTTGAAATTGACGGTGAGGAACTGATACTGAAATCAATTACGCCGTGCGGCGGAAAAGGCCCGCGTGATTTTAATATAATAGGCGATTTTCTGATATGCACAAATGAGGGGACGGGGAATGTCACGATTTTCTCGGTGGATAAGGAAAAGCTTGCATTTATTGAGGAGATTGACGGATTCGGCGATCCGCTCTGCGTGATAGAGGCGTAGGAGGAATGGGGTATATATGGAAAAAAGACCGGCATGAACGGGTTACGGAATAATTGACGGATCGGAGCATAACCGTTTGGGATATGCTTCGTATTTTCGATGGTCAAAAAAATTTAAAAATTTCTTGACAAGTAACCGAATGGTTACTGCTGTTTAAGGAGTGGAATTATGGTTGGAAATACGAAAGAGCGCATCTATAATAAGTACCGCCTTGTTATGTGCTACAACATTTCTTATTTTATACCGTTATTTCAATCAACAAAATAACACTATTGAAAATGCCGAAAAACAGATAACGGAATTTATTGACTTAAAGATTCCCGGGTATGCCCCCAAGTATGCTTTACAGTTCAAGCAAGACTTGAAAAACAGAGAAAAGGAAGATAAAAAAAATACGAACAATCATAAAAATGAAAGTTCGTATTTAGATGGCGGAAAAGGAGGGATTTTTTCAAATACACTTTTTGGACAATGGTATATAGAATAATTGTAAACCTCTTTCTTTATGTTTCCGCCGCAATCGGCAATACAACTGATTTACCGACATATGCACACACATACTCATAATGCGTATTGTGCATCATACTATTTTGATTACACGATAACCATATCGTGTTTTTTAATTTCTATATTTATTATACCACATTTTCGAAAAATAGTCAACGAAAAGAGGAAAATAAAATTATGAAACAGAAAAATAATGAGCAGCTATGCCCTAAATGTCAGACGGGCTATGCTGACTGTTCGACCGCTTGATAAAAACGGCAAATGGCAGAGCAAAACCGAAAAAGAATATTTGTGCGTTAAAAACGGCGAGGAACGGGGTTTTACATCAGCGGAGTTTAAGTCCGCACAGGCTGACGGCTGGGAAAAACAATATCAGTATTTTGTCGGGAAAAAGAAAGTATATATGCCGCCCTCACAGGCAGAGGGTTTGGAGCGTGTTTCAAAATATCCCAAAAGTACATGCTACGGCAGACAAAATCCCATATCTGAGCGTTGGAACAGCAAGGAGCAGTTACAGATATGGCGGGAAAATCGGGCGGATATTTCAAATAAATATCTTGAACTTGCAAAATCCGAAAGCCGTATCGACCACCGAAGTCATAAAGCAAGGGGCATTGATGAACAGCCGACAATTTATGAGGGGATTTCCGCAAGGATAATCGAGAAAAAAGGCGGCGTTTCCGAACGGTGCGAATTAAATCGGCAGATTAAAGAGGACAACCGTATTTTGCGTGAAATTAAAAAGCGGATAAAGAAACTGACGGAGGCAGTCAAACGCACCCTGCCCATCGTAGCGGAAACGCTCGAAAAAATACGCAGTACAATGATTCACTGCCGATATGTCATCAATTTTGCGGATAGGTGGAAAAACGCAAAGACAGCGGAAGCCGCAAGGCTGAAAATTCACTGTGATGATTATTCTGCAATTATTGCCGAATTAAAATCAAAAATCAGCGAACGCAAGCAGAAGCAGGACGAAAAGACAAAAACACCGCCGATTAAGATTTTCAGACATAAGGAATTAACGCAAACTATCAATGAACTGTCGGAACAAATTGAGGAACTGCGCACAGAGAAAAATACAATTTTAGCAAACCTCAATACAAACAATATTCAGACGGTTAAGACTAAACTAAACGATATTCAAAAAGCTGTTCCCGTTATGGAAAGACATTCAAATGAAAGTCAAACAAGACTTGACAGTGCTCAAAAGGAATATTACGAGTTAAAGGAACAGGCACAGGAATTTGATACGGAAGAATTACAAAATTTGCGTTATGACATCAGACCACAGGCTGAAAGTGAAACAATATCCGAGCTGCAAAAAATTTATGGTGACTCATTTATTCGGAATATTTATGATACCGCAAAATCCGAAACCGATAAAGCCATAGGTGAGGCGGACAGGTATTCCGTACGCAAGCGGCTTGAAAATTATATAAACAAGAAAAGTGTGCAAAAAACCGAAAATATCCGCCGTAAACAAGAAAAAGAAAACGAACGGTAGATGTGAAAAACAAGGTGTAATTGAGCAAATAGACAGTTAAAAATACCGCAAAATCAACACTTTTTAAGGCGGTTTTGAGCAAGGTAATACCCTAACCCAAAACCGCCCCGAAATAGGCTTCTGTTTGCTCAAAAAACAGTGCAGAATAACAAAAAATAAAACATTATACTTTGGTATGATGACAAAGATACTCTTAAATGATATAATAATAAAATTAAGAGAGTTGCAGAAGGGAGAAATTTTACAAAATGAAACACAGAATCAAAAAAGCAATGAGTTTGTTTTTAACAACCGCATTGCTGTTGCAGACGGCGTCAATAATTTCACTGGTTAACGGAGATAATAACGTATTTGCCGCTGAGATGGGAGGAACGAGCAAGGAAGTGCTCGATTCGCTTAGGATTGAGAGTAAATCTGTTGATGTAGGAAATGACGGCGAAAATCCGTACAGCGAAAATACGGATAAGGTCATCAATATGTTCCCGAGAATGGAACTTATGATGTATAACAATGTAGGAAATCAGATAAAGGTATATAATTACGATAAACCGGTGAATTCTCCGCTTGTAATAGGATCAAGAAAACGGCTTATTTGGAATCATACCGAGTACGGCAGCAGTACAACCCGAGATTTGGCATATACAAACAGCATCGGAATTGAAATCGATTTTGACGGAAGAAAAAATCATGTGGCGAGAGTCGGCTCGAATACCACATTTCTTTTGCTTCAAAAAAGAAGAACAAGAACTCTTTTTATAGAAGATGCAAAAGGAACAGTTTTGAGCCATATTGAATTGACATCAAATGACGTTAAAAGCGAAGGCTATTACGATGGATACAATCTGCTTGCAGATGTTCCGATTGCTGCCGGTGATTTTAATGGTGACGGCAGCGATGAAGTTGCAGTTACATACACAACTTTATCATCAAATAAATACGATAAGGAAGTAAGAGTATATAAAATATCAGAAGATGGAAAGACGATAAGCGAGATTCAGAGAATTGCTCAAAAGGATTTTGCGGCTTGCCCGTATAATGATAGTTCTGCAAAAAAGCTTCCGCAGGTTCATCTGACAGCCGGCGACTTGGACGACGATAATCGCGATGAGCTTATCATAACGGCGTCTACCGCTCACACCGAAGCATATTCCGCAAAAGAAGCGATCCCGAGAACGACAGTGTGGTCACAGGGAAAGAGAGCAAGTACGCTTTCAAAAAAAGCAACTTTTGATCACGCATGGAAATACACGGAATACGATTCAAGTGATACGTCGGGAAAAACGCAGTACGGTGCGTACGGTTCGGCAGCTGTCGGAGATATAGACGGCGATGAAAAAAACGAGCTTGTTATGGCTTGTAACGATATGCAATCCGATGAAACATCAAGATTTGATAGGGCAATAAATACGAACAGCGCACTCATAAGCGCAGCAAAATATACATCAGGGAAATATGAAAAATATTTGGGCGCAGTAGGTCATTCGGTGCCAATTCATTCGTCAATACAGCAGGCAATATGGAACAGCAACACACAGCAGCCAATGCCTTTGGCTTGCTTTAATCCTGTCGGAACGGGCGGAAAGGATTTGATTTTTGTTGACGGTGTTGTATACGAACTCGGTGTGGATTCCGCAGAAGCTCAGTATGACAATAACGTCAAGGTATCTTCGGGCCATGAGGCTGCAAGATACGGATTTAAAAAGATACTCGAATCCGATGATATATGGTCACGTGAGACTAAATGTGACTTCGGCAACAAAAGTTCAAAGTCGGATAACATTTGGATAGGAACAATATCTGTCGGGAATTTTGATAATGATGAAAACGGCGGAGAACAGCTTGTGTTCGACCACGGCAGAAAAAGAAGCGGTGAAGACGAATACCGTCATGATATGGTTTTCATTCACAAAGGAACGGACGGAAGTCTTATTTCCGACAATGCCTGCATAAACAATGACAGAAGTGCCGCATATACGCGTAATCTTGATCTTACGGCGATAGACAATGATGATGATGGCATGAAGATGAAATTCAAATCAAAATCGGCATATTTTTCATCTCCTAACGTTGTTGCGGTGTTGCAGGCAGCTCCTTATTTTGCAGACCTTGAATATATGGAACCGGATTATGTAGAGGACGGTGAAACGGTATTCGGTCAGACAACCGGTACAGGTTCAAGCGATACAAACGGATTTTCGGTAACAGCCTCGGCTATTTCCGGCTTCAAGCAGGAAACAAGCTTTTTGGGAATTGCGCGTCTGGGCGGCGGAGAATGGCAGGTTGAGGCTCATGCATCTATGGGCGGCGAATGGGAAAAATCCACCGATATTTCGTATACTACGGAATATTCATCAGACAGCCGAGATGACAGAGTTATTCTTTCAATGACACCGTATGTACGCTATGTTTACGAAATGACAATACCGTCATACAAAATTCCGACTGCTGACGAATATAATGCACAGTGCAGAAAATTAAAAGGAGAAGAACTCGAGAAGTATAAAAAAGAGGTTCAGCTTGCAAAGGATAAGGGTTACGATTGGGGAGCAACGGTTCCCGAAACAAAGACGGACTATATCGTTTGTATGCCTCAGACCCCGAGAATGTCTATGATTGAGGTAGGCGAATATGACAGGATAGCTGAAGAAAACGGATTTGAAAAAATTAAGGGTAATGTTTTGAACGAAGTAATCGGAAGTCCTGCCACATATAAAAACTCAGAAAACGGACTCAGTGATTTTGACGGCGGCAAGGACGTTGTCGGAACGGAAACGGGCATTGATTCCGGTAACTTTATATACGTTTCAAAAGGCGGCGGAAGTGTAACGCAGAGCATTGAAACAACAACGACAAAGTCAAGCTCGATCACGTGGGGCGCAGGTGTTTCCACAACGATTCAGTCAGATATCGGCGGCGTTATTATCGGCGGCTCTGTAGGAGCGGATTATGAGGGCAGCCACACATGGTCTGATTATTCCGGAACCTCGTGTTCGGGGACGGTTGCCGGTATTCCGAATGAGGCGATCGGACTCGGATATGATTTCAAATGGCGATTCGGTCAATGGAAAAGCAAGATAAACGGACAGGAATGTATCGTTTTGGGATATTTGGTTAAGGACGTGTCAGCACCGCCGTCCGCTCCGAAAAATGTTACGGTTAAGGACACAACCGATACAACCGCAACACTTAATTGGGCGCATCCTAATTCGGTCGGCGGCAATTATGAGATTTATCTTATGACGTCAAATCCGGCAGCTCCTTATTACAGACTTGCAACGCTCTCATCATCACAAACGGAATATGTAGTAACGGGACTTTCACCGAATACATCATACAATTTCGTTATGAGAAGTGTAAATTCAACACAGGCAAGTGCATATACGGTACCTGTTACGGCGCTTACAAGATACGGAGCGGACGCAAATGTGCCGGTAACGGAAACCTTGCCGGATATTCATACGGTTGCAGGCTCAAATCCGAGTTTTGATGTTGTTGCTGCTCCGGCAAAGGGCGGAACGGCACTTACATACCAGTGGCAGAAGCTTTCATCGGACGGCAGCGTTTCATCGTGGGAAAATATAGACGGAGAAACGGATGAGTCGCTGAAGCTTTACAATGTTGACAAAGCTTTAAATGAAAGTCGGTATCGCTGTGCTGTTGCGCAGTTTGTCGGCGGAGAGGTTGCGTATGTTTATACGAATGCCGCAACACTCTATGTAGGAGCAGGCTCAACACAGACGAATATCTTGATCAGCAGTCAATACGGTACGGCATCGGGAGAGTATAGGAAACCGTATACAAAAGAAACAGACGTTCAGAAAATTGTGTATGCCGAGCTTGATTCAAAGGAATATCAGCTTTATTCGGACGCTGACGATTATATGATTTCCGGCACAGACGGAAAATTCATTCTGAACGAAAGCGGTAAGGATAAGTATAAAAATGCACAGGGTACGAGCTTTTCGCTTGAAACCTCAGATGTTGCAAGACTTGAGGAGGTATATGAATTTGCTGATGAACAAGGTAACTTTACGGGAATTCCCGAGGACGTTCTATTCAGTGATTATTCGGGAAAAATAACGGTTGATTCAAACGAACTCCAATGTTCACAGAAATATACAGACGGCGAAAAAACAATTTATGTTGTTAAAAAAGATGAAAACGGAACAATAGTTTATGAGTATTATTATACTGCTTCGGCTTCGGATACACCGGTTGCGGTAACGGCACGGCTTTACGGTTATAATGACGGAACCAAGTTTTATGATTTTAAGAATGCCGGCGCAGTTGTCAAAACAGTAAAGGAACAGCAGACAGCTTATACAACACATACCGTTAAGGGAACAGAGCTTACCATTACTGCTGAGGTTGAAAGCTTGAGCAGCGGTGTTGTAGTAACTCCGAAAGGATATGTTGAGTTTACTGTCACAAACACCGATAACAATATTCAAACCAAAAAACGTGTTGCACTTTCGGATGCTGCGTCCGGAAATACAAACAGTGCGGTGTATAAGTGGACGGCGGAAACAGCAGGAACCTACACTGTTACCGCAAGATATATAGAATCGGTTGATCTTATGACTTCTGTTTCGGGTGAAGAAACATATACTGCATATTCAATATCCGAAACCGGCAAAAGTACGGAAAAATCAATAGTATTCGGCTGCGACAGCGATTCGGTTTATGTCGGCGGTTCGCTTGATATGCGTCCTATATTGAGAGAAACGGAAATAACGGATAACGGAGATGAAATAACGGAAGTAAAGCCTGTTGATACAGAGCTTGCTCAGGATATGATTTCTTATGTCGTTTCCGAAAAATACGGCGCATCGGCTGACGGAAAATATTCTCTTGAGAGTAATGTTTTCAAACCTACAGAGTCCGGCATATATGTTATAACAGCAGAGTATTCTTACACCGATGCCGATGGAAATATAAAAAAATTAAGCGTTTCAAAGACAATAAATGTTAAAAATTCCGATTCAAAAATGCAGGAGCAGATATATTTTGCATATTCTTCACTTGTTAAAAATTCGACGGAAAAGGATATAAAAAATCCGCTTACAAATAACAATGCCGGCGCAAGCGTGAAGTTTACAAGCAGTGATGATTCTGTCGCAACGGTAGATAAGAACGGAATTGTAACTCCGAACGGTGCAGGTACAACGATAATAAAGGCGGTTTCAAGCCTTTCGGGAACAGAAGATGTATCCGCAAGCTATATTCTTACAATAAGAAAAACGCCTGTTACAATTAAGGCACCGAATATAACGATAGAGTACGGTGCGGAAATGAACGATGTTTTAGATAAGGCGGAAAATAAGGGTGTAACCGTTTCGGATGGCATTGCACTTTCCGATATAACATCTGATACAATTTCGTATACCACAGATTATGCATACGGTAAAAATATCGGAAATTACACACTTTCGATTGAAACTGTAACAAGCTCAAAGTATGATGTCAACTATGAGAGCGGTAAAGTAACCGTTGAGCAGAAAGAGCTTTCGGCAGATGCATTTGAAGTCAGTGCAATCGATAAAAGCTATGACGGAAATACTGACGTTACACTGACGGCAAAGGTGAAAACGGAGTGCATTGTTAAGGGAGATAATGTTACGGCAGATTTAAGCGGTGAATTTGATAATGAAAATGCCGGTGACAAGACGGTTAATTTCAGAATCAATTCATTGGGCGGTACAAACTGCTCGAACTATAAGCTCGGTTCAAAAAATACCGGTAGCGTAAAGGCAAAAATTCTGCCTATGGTTATAAGCTTTATTTCGGGTACGGCGGTATTCCGTTATGACGGCGAACAAAAGACAATCGAGCCTTCTGCTTTTGATTCGCTCGGCAGAGTATTTGATGATTTTGAAGTTGAATATTATGATTCGGATATGAAAAAGCTTAATGAGGCGCCTAAGGATTCAGGTGAATATAAGGTTCGATTTGTTCCGAATGACAGTAATAACTACACCGCTAAAAACGGCGAAATCCAAATGAGTATAAAGCAGGCAACACAGGACCGTATTGAAATAATCGGACTTCCGGGTACAATCGAATATACCGATGAATTTACGCTTGAAGCGATAGGCGGAAGCGGAAGCGGAACGGTTACATGGGCAGCTGACAATGAAAACATAACGGTCAGCGCAGATGCTGAGGACAGCGCAAAAGCAACAGTAACGGTAAACGGTGCGGTTGATGAAAAGGTTACGATTACGGCAGTAAAGGAAGCTGACGGAAACTATTCCGAATCCGAAACAAAGGTTATGTTTGTTCCGAACGGAAAAACACTCGGTTTTGTTATTTCCGACCTTATAAAGACCTATAACGGTTCTCAGCAGGAGCCGACAATTGAAACAGTTCCGGAAAACGGAGAATATGAGGTTAAGTATAACGGACAGGATGAAAAGCCGAAAAATGCCGGAACATATACCGTTACGGTAAACGGTATCAATCATTACAGAGGTACCGGCAGCGCAACCATGGTGATTGAAAAAGGTTCGCTTGAAAACAAAGGCTTGAGCGTCAGCATAGATGATTGGAGCTACAAGGCTGAAAATGTTCCCGAACCGATATACGAAGCTGCTCCCAACGGAACAACGGCGGAAATAACATATTCGACTGTTGACGGAGCAAAACCGGTCAATGCCGGCACATATACGGTTTATGCAACGTACAGCGGCGAAAACTACAATCCGTATACCGTAAAGCATGAATTTGAAATAGCAAAGAGAGAGCTTACGGTTACAGCAATTGACACGCAAAGAGAGTATGGCAAGGGAAATCCGAATTTCACAGCAACATACAGCGGCTTTGCGGAAAATGAGGACGAAAGCGTTTTTGATGCTTTGCCGCAGCTTGAAACCGAAGCAACGGCATTGAGTCCGGTAACCGACAGCGGATATACGATTAAGGTTTTGGGCGGAAGAGCTGCAAATTATGAACTTAAAAGAATAAACGGTACGCTGAAAATCACACCTGCAAGCGGAGGTAATTTCTATATCGACGGAGCGGATAATACCGCCGCAACTGGCGAGATATTTACATTGCGTGCGCATTACGGCACATTTATGCCGCAGGTTTCATGGGAGAGTGAAAATACGGCGATTGCGACAGTTGACGCAAACGGAAAGGTATGTGCTGTCAGCGAGGGAAACGTAATTATAAAAGCAATACTCAATGATTCCAATTATGCTCCGGCAACGGCAGAATTTGAACTTGTTGTAAGCAAAAAAGAGGTCACTCTGACACCTGACAGACTGGTACTTACATATAACGGTGATGAACAGAAAGTGAAATTCATTTCAAACACCGCTTCATTTGTACCGATAACGGAGGGTGATGACAAAAACGTTGAGGTGACATATACGCTTAATACGGATTCTTCCGTGACAATTCCGAAAAATGCCGGAACATATACTGTAACATACAGGATTTTGGGCAATGCATACACAGGCGGCGGTACGGCACAGCTTACTATAAACAAATATAAAGCGGAAATCAGAGCAAATGACTGCGAAAAGGTGTACGGTGAAGAAAATCCGACCTTTACCGTATCCGCACTTGTAGGTGAGGACGCTAAAAATTCCGAATATATAGAGAAGCTTAATAACGCACTCACAATTTCATCGGATGCCGACGAATACGGAGTGCGCGCAGCGGCAGGAGAGTATCAGATAAAGGCAGCAGTAAAGGACGGTATGTCACTGGACGATGAAAATTACGATTTTTCAATTTCGAAGAATCCGGGAAAATTGACGGTAAAACCGAAAGCGCTTGCAATAAAAATCTCAGGAGCAACACGAGTATACGGTGGTTCGGATTTAAAAACCGAATATACATATGACGGATTCGTAAATGAAGAAAATGAAGAAAACCTTACATCAAAACCAAACTTTGCGGTAAACGATTCAATAACGGAGAAAACTGCTGTCGGAAAGTATGACGGTGTTGTGACAGCTTCTTCTGCAGCAAGCGGAAACTACACAATAAGCTATGTTTACGAAAACGGAAATGCAGCTCCGCTTACAATAACACCGAAAGCCGTAAAGCTCGCAAGTACAGCTATTAAAAACGATACGCTTACTGTTACATTTGACACGAGTGTTTCAGATCTCATCGAATCGAATTTTGCGGTAGGCCTGAACGGAACTGCGCTTACACTTACATCTGTAACCGCATCAAGTGATGGAAAATCATATCAGATTAAAGGTGATTTTGCAATCGGAAATACATATGATGTTTCCGTTATACCGGGCAGTAATTATATTTTGACAGGCTCTCCCGTTTCTGTTATGTACAAACGCAGTACCTCCGGCGGAGGCAGCGGTAGAGGAGGCGGTTCATCCGCTGCGGTAACCACCTATACCGTAGCCTTTGAAACAAACGGCGGCAGCAAAGTTGACAGCATAAAGGTTACAAGGAACGAAACCGCAAAAGAGCCGACGGAGCCGACAAGGGATAACTTTACGTTTGATGGTTGGTATTCTGACAAAGAACTGACCGAAAAATATGATTTCTCGACCAAGGTAACAAAGAACATCACCCTTTACGCAAAATGGTCGGAAAAACAGACACAGTCGACAGAACCCGAATGGAATAATCCTTTTGATGATGTAGATGAAGACGATTGGTATTATGATGATGTAAAGAATGCTGTCGAAAAAGGATTGTTTAAAGGAACTGATGCAAAAACATTTCATCCGAACGGAAATATAACAAGAGGAATGTTCGTAACGGTTCTCTATCGCGCAGAAGGAGAACCTGAGGTTAATACAGGTATGCCGTTTGACGATGTTGCAGCAGACAGCTATTATGCAAATGCGGTCATCTGGGCAGAGCAAAACGAGATTGTAAAAGGTATTTCCGAAACGGAGTTTGCTCCCGATATGAATATCACAAGAGAGCAAATTGCGGCAATTATGTTCAGATATGCAAAATACAAGGGATATGATGTAACTGTGGGAGAAAACACAAACATCTTGTCTTATACGGATTTTGAGGAAATATCCGAATATGCGATAGAGGCTATGCAGTATGCAGTCGGCAGCGGTTTGATGAAGGGCAAAACAGAAACTACATTGAATCCGAAAGACAATGCAACAAGAGCTGAAATTGCGGCAATTCTTCAAAGATTTATTGAGGGAAATAAATAAAAATTAAATAAGCAAAAACTAACAGAGGTGCAATTTGCAAATGTACAAATGCACCTCTGTTTTTATATGTGTAGAAAACAAAAATCTCATTTTGTGGCAGGGTAATATAAAACCATTACCTTGCCGGGACAGTCCCTCATTTTGTGTAAACCTCAAATTGGCTCCAAAATGATAATATAATCTAATTAGTTTTTGTGGGCTGAGAGCCGGAT
>OIYV01001192.1_pt1 | contig 12707 bp, 7 predicted proteins | sample 1588251 | NCBI WGS metagenome assembly OIYV01 (sample SAMN03283282) | human gut metagenome | biome: human-associated habitat; material: feces | host: Homo sapiens | place: Peru | collected 2012
CCGGGGAACGCCCAGCGGCAAGGGGCAGAGCCCCGTCGAGCGTCCACACTCAACGCCATCTCCAACCCCAAACCACATTTCCTCTGCAAACATAGTAACTTTTGGTTTGTTTTGGTCAGTGTTTACCGAATTGTTATTCACAAACCAAAGCAACCCACAAACCAAAGGGACGGTTCTTTTGGTTTGTTTTGGTCAGTGTTTACCGAATTGTTATTTACAACCACTTATTGCCATCACACAAACTCACAAATAATTTCACGAGAAAAGCACAGTGACCAAAAGAACCGTCCCTTTGGTTGCAAATAATTGCACGAGAAAAGCACTGCGACCAAAAGAACCGTCCCTTTGGTTGGTGGTGGGTGGATTTTTTGGAATTTTTTGGGAGATTCATAAAAAAGTGATAACTTTGCCGTATTGAAAACTTTTGCATAGGGTTTCTGTGCCTCAAGGTGCAGAATTAAAAGGGAATCAGGTGCGAATCCTGAACAGTACCCGCTGCTGTAAGTCCCACACTAAATCCTACGCATCGGCTCACACATTGCCACTGGTTGTATCTCTCTTACAAAGGCTACATCACATTATCCGGGAAGGCGTGAGCACGATGGGGACGAGTCAGAAGACCTGCCCACATTGCAAGCCTACAGCTGCCGAGAGGCATCAACGCCCCTATTCGGCGCAGAGCAAGGTTCACGTGGCATTTGAACCGTAGTGCAAACATTACATAATAGAATGTGATGATGTGGTGTAGCTTATTTCCACCATTTATTGCTTTTTTATCAGCACTTCCGCTAAAATGCTATCGCTGTGCCCCATCGCTCGCTGATGTGGCTGTGGCTTCTGTTTTCGCCGACCTCGGTGAAGCTGGTGCCCCATGAATGGCTATGCCCCGATGGTCTCATTAATTTAGGATTATATATTTCTTAATATTAATTTTTTTATGAGACGTTTTTTAAATTTTCAACTGATTTGTGTTCTGGCTATGATGCTGCTTGGCGGCGTTGTGGCTCCCACTGCTCAGGCTGAAGGCAAGAGGAAGGCGTGGAGCGCTGCCGATGGCGCGTTCTACCTAAAGACTTACGACGGTCTTGAGACCTACGAGGTGGACGGAACCATCACCTTCAAAGCAGTGGCAGATGGCAAGACCATCCCAACCTATCGCGACTGTGGCGTGGTGTTCGCACCAAAGAATGAAGGCGACAAGATTCAAATCACAGTGAACAGTGTGGACCTCAGCGGTCCGAACTATCTGCTGATGTACGATGGCGCGATTGAGAAAATCGGCTCTGGCGCATCATCTGATGGCAAACAATCGAGTTACCTGCCAAGCGGCTGGGTGAAGAAGTATGTGACCGGCACCGACGGCGACACCTATACCTCTACCGCCGAAGACGGCAAAATCTCGTTTGGTTTCCACAGCACCAGTCCGGGCTCCAACACGGGCTTCAACATCACCGTCACCGCTCTCCCTTCAAAGGACATGGAATTGAAGGGCGTGAGCCTCGCAAGCAATGAGGCTGCCGTGTACCGCGGTGCGAAAAACCAGATGCTCATGACGCTCGACGTGCTTACCGAAGGCGGTAAGAACGCGTTCAACGTTGATGAACTGAAAATTGCTACCAGCGCACTCAGCGGCACCAACCAGGTGAGCAACGTGCGCCTCTACAATGGCACAAAAATCACCGCCGATGGCGCTTTGGCTACTGCCCCAGCACTTGGCGATGAACTCGTGGCCACTAATGTGGCATTGAAGAGCGGCCACAACATCTTCTCGGTTATAGCCGACATTCTCCCCGATGCAAAGGGATCCATTCCCGGCATCAGCGTGACCAGCATCAAGGTGAACGGCGCTGCGCAAACGCTCGAAAACAGCACCTCGGCTCCTGTGGCTGTGAGCAACGACATTCTGATGACCACAGACCACACCACTTTCACCATTAGCGACGACGCCAACTTCTACGACGATGGTGGCAAAGACGGTAAAATCTCTGAAAAGTTCAACGGCACCATCACTTTCGTGCCTGCCACAGCAGGACAGAAGATTAAAGTGGATTTCTCGAAACTCGCTATCTTCAACACCTCATCTGTGGGCTATAACGATGTATTCAAGTTCTACAACGGCCGCACAGCCGACGACACCAACCTCATCACCACCCTCTTGAAAGAGGCTAAAGTGGTGAAATCATCCGCCGACGACGGCTCGATGACCATCACCCTGAGCAGCACCACAGGCGTGCCAGCCGACGGTTGGGAAGCTGTGGTATCGCAATTCCTGCCAGGCAACATGGTATTCAAGAGCGTGAGTGCAACTGCCGCAAGCACCGAAACTGTGGCTGCGGGCGACAAGAATGTGCAAATGCTTATCGTTGACGTGCTGACCGACAACCAAAGCAACCCTCTATCGGTAACCAACTTCGACCTCACTTCAAGCGAAGTGAAAAACATCGAGAAGGTGAGTGTTTACAGTCTTGGCGACAACACCGAATTTAAGACCTCTGCCCCATTTGGCGAAGCCACAGTGGAAAGCAGCAACATTGCCGTGAACGGCAACATCAACCTGATTGAAGGCCACAACTACTTTGCAGTGGTGGCACAAGTGAAGCCCGACGCAAAGAATGGCGAAACCATCGCTTTGAGCCTTGCTGGCGCTACCGTGGCTGGCGAGAGCAAAACCGTGGCTGAGAATGTGGCTCAACGCACCATCGCCAACGTGTGCCGCGCCACTAAGGGCAGCCACAGCCACATTATCTACGACACTTGGAAGTTCAGCGACACCAAATCGACCATCTACCCTTCAAAATACGAAGCCGAGAATGCCGACTACATCGTGACTTTCACCCCTGCCGAAGAAGGCACAGTGGCTCAACTCGATTTCAGCAAATTCGACATTTACTACAGTTCAAGCAGTTACGGTGTGAAAGCCGTGTTTGAGGTTTACAGCGGCACCAGCACTGCTGCCGAAAACCTGCTCTGGAAACTCGACGACGCCAAGAACTCCGACAAGGGTCCTGGCAAGACTCTCCGCTCTACAGCAGCCGATGGCTCAATCACCATCAAGTTCAACCCCAACACAATGACCAGCGGCTACACCGGCACCGGTTGGGAGGCCACCGTGGCTCCTTTCAAGAATCACGAAATGACCATCGACAAGGTGACAGTGAACCAAACAAGCACCGACATCGTGCCTGTGGGCTCTGCCGACGCTGGTATCATCGACTTTGAAGTGACCACCTCTGGCACTCTCACCAAATCGACCATGAGCGAAATCAACCTCGACCTCAAGGGCTGCGAACAAGCAGTGAGCAAGGTGAGCGTGTATTACAACACAGAAAACGACGCTGCCACCGCTGTGGCATTTGGCACTGTTGAAAATCCTGCCGCCACCGCTACCGTGAGCGGCGAACGCGAACTGGTGGAAGGTGCTAACTACTTCTGGGTAAGATACGACGTGAAAAACGATGCCACATCGGGCACCCTGCTCGACGCGAAACTCGTGAGCCTCAAAACTGCCGACGGCAACACCTTGGCAGTAACCGACGGCGACCCTGAAGGCGCACGCGAGGCACAAAACATCGTGAACATGGCTCCCGACACCACCGTTATCACTGTTATGAACCCAACCATGTTCTACGACGATGGTGGCAAGGACAACCCTGTGACCGTGAAGTTCAAGGGCGTGACCATCTTCAAACCTGGCAAGGAAAATTGCGCTATCAAGATTGAACCTATCAAGTTCTCTACTGGTAGCGGTAAATTCTACATCTACAATGGCGAGGGCGTTGACGCTGACAATCTCGTAGGCTCATACAACTATGTGAGCGCACCTCCAACCTACATCTCTAAGGCCGCCGACGGTGCTTTGACCATCAAATTCGACGGTCCTACATCCACCTACACCGAGTACGATGGCTTTGAAATGCAAGTTTCGCTCCACGAACTCACTCCTTTCGTGGTCGATGGCATCGAGGCTTCTGCTCCACGCACCGACGATGTGACACGCGGCGCAAGCAACGCTCCAATGCAGAAGATTGCTGTGAACGTGGGTGGCGACCGTGGCACACTCAAACTCAACAACATCACATTCAAGGCTAATGGCACTACCAACGTGGCCGACATCACCACCGCACGCCTCTACTACACTGGCACTGCCAACGCATTCAGCACCGACAACTGCATTGCTACGCTCAACAGTGTTTCGGCTACCGAAGCCAACGTATTCACCGCCGCAAGCGATGTGGAAATCACCGATTTCGGCACATACTACTTCTGGATTGCCTACGACATCGCCGCTGAAGCACAAGCAGGCAATAAGGTGGCGGCACAAGCCACAAGCGTGAATGTGGACGCCAACAGCGTGGCAACCACTGGCAACGCCACTACCCGCACCATCAAGGCAGGTATGAAGGGCGTTTACACCATCGGTGCTTCTGAGGGTGCAAACTATCCTACCATCGCCGCCGCTACCGAGGCTCTGAAGGCCAACGGTGTGGAAGGTGCTGTGACCATGCAAATCGAAAACGGCACCTACAACGAGAATGTGCGCATCACCAAAATTGATGGCACAAGCGAAACCAACACCATCACATTTGAAGGCAAGAGCGGCAACCGCGCCGATGTCACTATCGTAGGTGGCGGTTACAGCGAGCCTGCCTACGGCAGCCACAAGGAAGGTTTGTTCTATATCGACAGCACTTCTTATGTGACCGTTAAAAACCTCTCTATCGTGCCTTGCACTCAAACTTACCCAAGCGCTATCCACATCTACAACCAAAGCCGCCACGTGACCATCGACAATGTGTATGTGAAGGCCGACCTTGTGACCTCTGGATACAGCGGCATGTACTTGGTGCAAACCGAGTCAAAGGACGAAGAGGGCAAGAACAACGACTACCTCACCGTATCGAACTGTGAGTTCTACGGTGGCTACATGGCTCTCCGCATTGGCGGCACCTCTTATGTGAGACTCACTCACGAAAAGGGTGCTAAGGTGATTAATAACATCATCAACGAGCCTGGCAGCAAGGGCATCTACTTCGCCGACGAAAACGACGGCACCATCGAGGGCAACACTATCTTCCAAAGCACATCAGCCCGCACCAGTTACTGGGGTATGGACTTGATGCGTGTGCGTGGCAATATGGTGATTCGCAACAATAAGATTACCAACACCCACAGCTATTACAGTGGCGGTATCTGTCTCCGCACCACTTGCTACGGTAATGAAGATCAGCCAATCCTCGTTTACAACAACAGCATCAATATCACCAACTCTCCTTCAGCAAGTTCGTCGGGTATCCAAATCACTGCCGACAACAAGAACATTCACGTTTACTACAACACAGTGCGTATCGGCGGCACAAACGGCTACTGCTACTACACTGCACGCGTGAGCAGCGATGAGGCATACACCAATATCGTGCTGAAGAACAACTTGCTGCAAAACACCACCGCCGGTCCTACAATGTTTATCTACAACGAGAACTATGCGAAGCGTGTGAAATTCAGCCACAACGCTATGCTTGGTGGCGAAGGCAAGATTATGAAAGATGCCGACATCGAGGCATTTAACACCCTCATTGGCGACCAAACCAACTTCGTGGAAGCCGCCAACTTCGTGAGCGAAACCGACCTCCAACTCTTGAGTGCAGGCAACCTTTGCGCTGGCGCTCCAATCGAAGGCATCACTACCGACATCAAGGGCGCACCCCGCAGTGCCGTGACTCCAACTATCGGTGCCTACGAATACAAGGACATCGAGGTGGTGACTCCTGAAATCGCCGAGGGCTACCCAGTGGTGGCAAACATCGGCGAAACCTCTGCCGACGTAAAGACCAAGTGGAACGTGAGCGGCAAACTCTACGCTAAGGTTGAAAAGGTGGTGGCACAAAGCGAAGCCGCACCTGCCCGCAAGGCTGCACGCCTCGCCAAGAAGGTGATTAGCGCCGACGATTTGCTCACCGCCACTCCTAAAAATGTGAGCGCAGATGAAGAGGTGAGCACCTCATTCACCGACCTCGAACCAGGCTGCAAATATCAGGCATACTTCTTGCTCGAAAGCGCTATCGACGGTGCCAAGAGCGAGGTGGTGACATCTGAAGAGTTTACCACTCTCCGTCACTTCGACCCTCTCACCCTCGCATTCGACAACGACAACGTGCGCATCAACAGTGGTGCAACAGCCACCATCACAGCCTCAGTGGCAGGTGGTGAGGTTCCTTACACCTACGAATGGCGCGATCAGATGAACCAAGTGGTTTCTACCGAGGCTACTCTCAATGTGGCTCCTGCCCACACTTATGGCTACCGCCTCACCGTGAAGAGCACCGACGGTCAGACCGCTACCGCCAAGACCAAGGTGCTTGTGACTGGCGAAACCGTGGCTGCCACATTCGACGACAACTACCTCGCTGAAAACACCCACTTCTCTGGCGACACCGACAACGATATGTTCTACAGCGGTTCGTTCTCGTTCGCAGTTGCCAACATGGACAGCTGGTGGTATGGCTTTGGTATGAGCAACAGCACTTCTACCGAATTTAAGTCGCTCGACGACCAATTCAATTCATCTGTGGGCAGTGGCGTGGACGGCTCAAGCAACTACTGCGTGGCTTACCCAAGCGGCACCGATGTGACCGTGACAAGCAACGAGGATGGCGACATCATCAGCGGTGCATTTATCACCAACAATGCCTACGCTTACAGCAGCATGACTAAAGGCGACTATCTCGCCAAGAAGTTTGCCAAGGGCGACTGGTTCAAACTTACCGTATCGGGCAAGACTGCTACCGGCACCAACACCCTCGACTTCTACCTCAGCGACTTCAGAAGCGAAAACGAGGCTGACCACTACATCCTCAACACTTGGCAATGGCTCGACTTGCGTTCACTCGGCAAGGTACAGAGCCTGTCGTTCACTTTCACAAGTAGCGACACTGGCAAGTATGGCATGAACACTCCAGCCTACTTCTGTATGGACAACCTGGGCGGCGTTCGTCCCGAAACCGAAGCAGAGCGCAACGTGCGCGTAGGTGATTCCAACATCACCCTCGCCGACATGTTCAACCTCGAAAGCGATGGAGCAACTGTGAAATATGCACTTGAGGAAGTATCAGCCGATGGCAATATTTCTGCCGCTATCGATGGCGACGCAATCAGCGTCAACGCAGCAGCAGGGGCCAAGAAGGTGGTTGTGGTAAGCGCTACACAAAAGGGCAAGACCCAATACGTGCGCCTCACCATCAACGTTGATGCAAGCACTTATGTTGGCGATGTGATCAACCCTAACGCAAAGGTGAGCGTGAACGGCAACACCATCAAGGTGAGCGGAGCCAAGAGCGTGAACGTGTTCAGCACCACTGGCGCATTGATTAGCGCAGGTGCCGACACTATCGACGTGGTGCCAGGTGTTTACCTCGTGGTAGCCGACGGCATCACCCACAAAGTGCTCGTTAAATAATACAGTCCACAAGGCAACATAGCCAAAATTCTCTTTTAAATTCTTTCCCAGAGAGCGCCGACGAATATTATCTTCGCCGACGCTCTCCTTTTATTTTACAATCGCTTGATAAATTAATGGGTAATACGTATTTTTGCACAAACAAAATATACATTGCATCATGAAGAAATTATTAAATGTGGCATTGCTGATGGTGATGGGTTGCTTCATCGCTACCTCATGCAGCGACGACGCTGACCGCCGTCGCGCCTATGTGGAAAACAACACACAAGACACCCTTGTGCTATATCTGCAAAGTGGACAGAAATACTCCGAACTGCACCCCGATTTCACCACAGTTTTCCCACCATCTGAAATAGTGGAAATGCCATTTTTCGTGCCCATCAACGGCCTCCCCTCCTACCAACTTGACGAAGACCGCGAAAAGGTGGTGTTCAAAACCAAAGACGGCTCCAAAGTGGTAAACAAAGACTACCACCACGGCAACAGCTTCGTTTACGGCAAGCGCCACGACCTCGAAGGCTACTTCTTCATCATCGAAGAATCCGACCTACAATAAGATTAGAAATTAGAGGTTTGAAATTAGAAATTAGATTTTTTTGAAGTCAAGAGATTCAGAGTGCTCCGAGTGCTCTGAGTGCTCCATTCACTTAATTGAGAGTGCTAAAAATAGGAAATGATATACAAGTTTTCCGAGGAAGACAACTTGTATATCATTTCCTTTATGCTTTCCAAGAAGTCTTTGTAGTCTTGCTTGAAACTTGGATATTTTTTGGAAAGACGCTTCGCCTCTTTTGCGAAGTCTTCAGTAACGGAAACTGTAATATTACAATTCATCAAGCAAACTTTCTGCTGATTGGAGAACACGCTTCCCTGCAATTGCCTCTTTCACTTCTGCCAAGGCATTTCGAAGCTCCTTTACCAAATCACGAGGGGTTTCTATCGTTTCGCTATCCATTTCGGGAAATATACGGAATTTACCTGCACGCGATTTCAGTACAACGTGCTCACCCGATTTAACCATATTCAGGTATTTAGTCTGATTGGTGCGAAAATCTCTTGTGCTAATCACTATCATAGTTCATTCGTTTTATGGTTTCGCCACAAAGATACATATATTTTTTGAATTGGTCACCAAATAAGCAAATTTGGTTACCAAACTTTGAAAAAAAATAAGCAGAAGCGGACTGTGGGGCTCGCTTCTGCTGTATGTGTGGGGATTGGATTATTTGCTTTTATTTCACTTCCCAAGTGTCGCCGGAGAGGATCATGTCGTGGAGGCAAGTGAAGCCCTTCTTTGCTTTCACTTCTGCCACTTGCTCTGCTACGGCAGTGTCGTAGTTAGGAGCGTCCACTTCACGAATCACACCGATTGCCAATGGCAGGTCGTGGCCGTCCATCATGGCGAGTTGCTGGTGGAGGAAGTTGCTCTCGCAGTGTGCGTCGTGCACGAGCACATCGTCGATGGTGTAGCCGTCTTCACCGATGGTCACAGCCTTCAATCCAAAGCCGTCTTGCACAAGACCCTTGTTCTTTTCGGCGCCGAAAATCATCTTTTCGCCATGCACGAGGTGGATAGTGCGGTCGGCACGAGTGGCACGGTCGGTGATATAGTTGTGGATACCATTGTTGAAAATCATACAGTTCTGGAGTAATTCCACGATAGAAAGACCCTTGTGCTTAGCAGCGGCAAGCATCACTTCCTGCGAAATCTTCAATTCCACGTCGATACTACGGGCGAAGAATGTGCCACGAGCACCGAAAGCGAGTTCGGCAGGAATGAATGGATCTTCAGTGGTGCCGTAAGGTGATGATTTCGACACGAAGCCACGGTCGCTGGTAGGAGAATATTGACCCTTAGTCAGACCGTAAATCTTATTGTTGAGCAACAGGAGGTTGAGGTCCACATTGCGGCGCACCTCGTGAATGAAGTGGTTACCACCGATAGCCAAGCCATCGCCGTCGCCACACACTTGCCACACTGTCATATCAGGGTTGGCAACCTTGAAACCAGTGGCCACTGCACCGCCACGACCGTGAATGGTGTGGAAGCCGTAGGTGTTCATGTAGTAAGGCAGACGACTTGAGCAGCCGATACCTGAAATCACTGCTGTTTTATAAGGTGGCACACCGAGTTCAGCCATAGCCTTGTGAAGCACATTAAGCACAGCGTGGTCGCCACAACCAGGACACCAGCGAACTGGCTGCTGATTCTTATAGTCCTTTGCTTGATATTGTTGCATGTTATTGTTCTCTTCCATGATTATTTGCCCTCCATAATTTTGTTCACGCCTTCAACGATTTCGTGTACGAGGAATGGTTGACCTTCCACCTTGTTGATACGCTTGATGTTAAGACTTGGGTTAAGACCTTGCAGATAGTTGGCGAACTGACCGTTGTTGAGTTCGGCAACGATTACTGTCTTGTATTTGCCCAGCACTTCTGCGGTGTTCTTGGGCAGAGGGTTGATGTAGCGGAATTGTGCGAAGTCCACCTTCTTGCCTGCTGCGTTGAGTTCTTCGAAGGCGGTGTAGATGTGGCCGTAAGTACCACCCCAGCCCACGATAATGGTGTCGGCATCGTCACATTCGCTTTTCACTTCGAGCATTGGAATGTGGTTGGCCACGTTAGCCACCTTTTGAGCGCGGGCAGCCACCATGCGAGCGTGGTTTTCTGGATTGTTGCTCAGCACGCCGGTTTCGTAGTCTTTTTCAAGACCACCCACACGGTGCTCGAAGCCTTCGGTGCCAGGGATAGCCCAGTAGCGAACGAGTTCTTCGTTGCGCATATATGGTTTCCACTCGCCCTTCATGTCTTCGGTCACGAAGTTAGGCTTGATTTCTGGATATTCGTCGTTTTCTGGCACACGCCATGCGCTTGAGCCGTTGGCGATAAACGCGTCGGTGAGCAGAATCACTGGAGTCATGTGTTCGAGAGCGATGCGACCAGCCTCGAATGCCATCTTGAAGCAGTCGGTTGGTGAGAGTGCGCTCAACACCACGAGTGGACATTCACCGCTGCGGCCGTAAAGTGCCTGATTGAGGTCGGTTTGCTCAGTCTTGGTTGGTAGACCGGTAGATGGGCCACCGCGTTGCACATCGATAACCACCAATGGCAATTCTGCCATCACTGCCAAGCCGATAGCCTCGCTCTTCAGAGCCAAGCCTGGGCCAGAGGTGCTGGTAACGGCGAGGTTGCCTGCAAAACTTGCACCAATAGCAGAGCATACGCCAGCAATCTCATCTTCCATCTGAATAGCCTTCACACCGAGGTCGCGGCGCTTTGCCAGTTCGTGAAGAATGTCGGTAGCAGGAGTGATAGGATAACTGCCGAGGAACAGTGGACGGCCGCTCTTTTCGCTTGCCATAATCAAGCCCCAAGCAGTGGCCTTGTTACCGTTCACATCGGTATATACGCCTGGACGCAAATCCTCAGTTTCGATACGATAAGTAGAAACGGAAGCGTGGATGTTGTGACCATAGTCGAAGCCACCACGCACCACCTTCGCATTAGCCTCGTAAACGGCTGGCTTCTTAGCGAATTTGTGTTCGAGGAAGTGGAGAGCACCGTCGATAGGAGTGTTGAACAACCAACAAACCAAACCGAGCGCAAACATATTGCGACACTTCATTTGGCTCTTGAAGTCCATGCCACTGTCGGCAAGGGCAGCCTTCACCATCGAGGTCATAGGCACTTCCACCACTTGGGCCTTCAAACCGATTTCCTTGTAAGGATCATCAGTCTTAAAGAGGGCTTTTTCGAGGTCGATCTTCTTGAAAGAGTCGATATCAACGATAGCCACACCATTGGGTTTGAGGAACTTTGCGTTTTGCTTAAGAGCTGCTGGATTCATTGAAATCAGCACATCACATTCATCACCAGGAGTGTGAACACCGAGTCCCACATGAACTTGGAAACCAGAAACGCCATTGAGCGAACCTTGAGGAGCGCGCACTTCTGCTGGATAGTCGGGGAAAGTGGAGATTTGGTCGCCACGCTCTGCCGAAATATTGCTGAAGATGTTACCAGCCAGCTGCATACCGTCGCCAGAGTCTCCCGAAAAGCGTACTACGATGCTTTGACGGAAAAGAATGTTGGTTTTGTCTAACATTGCTGTTGATTTGTTGTTGTAATTTTACCCAATTCGGTGGTGAAAGAAAAAAGACACTATGGAGAGTGAGGCCATGTTGGTCTTTCCTGCGCCAGAGAATATGAGCGTAATGTATTAATATAATTAATGTTAATAGTCGGCACGTTGGAGTCAGCACACCTTTTTATAAAGATGTCATCGTCTAACCCGATGCAAAGTTACATCTTTCAATCACAATAAAAAAATTTAGTGGTATTAGTTTGCTTAAATGGTGTTTATAAATCACAATTTGTGTTAATTATTCACATTATCATATTCATTCCCAATCGCTTACGTCTATCCTCAAGATATTTTAGATTATAAAGTAATACGTCCGCAATTTTTTCACATGAATGCAACTTTTGGCACAGTTATTGCGTCTAATACATAAGAAGTGCGCTGGAAATACCACCGTCACGAACAAGAAAACAAAAACATTCATCATTATGACTTACTCAGGAAAAAGACTCTACAGATCAAACACCGAGAAAACGATAGCTGGCGTGCTGGGCGGCATTGCCGAATACTTCGACATCGACCCCACCTTGGTGCGCTTGGGCTATGTGCTGCTCTCGCTGTTTTCTGCGGCTTTCCCAGGTGTGCTGGGCTACATCATCATGTGGATTGTGATGCCACAAAAGCCCTTCGACGGCCCCTACCCCAACCAGCCTCCCCGCTTTCAGTAAACCGTGCCCCTCCTTCGGCTACGCAAAAACCATAGAATAAGGGCAAAATTTGCGCTCTGAGAGGGCAAAAAGCGTCCAAAAGAGGGCGATGTGCATTTTTTTTGCAAAAAAGAAGCGAAAAATTTGCAAGATTGATTGATTTTGCCGTATCTTTGCATCGCTAAAAGCAACTGGTGCGTTAGTTCAGTTGGTTAGAATGCCTGCCTGTCACGCAGGAGGTCGCTGGTTCGAGTCCTGTACGCACCGCAAAACCCGGAAGCAATCCCGCTCCCGGGTTTTTTGTTTCTGTCCCCCACAATTTAATTCCAAAAATCATCTTCCAATTTCTCCCCATCAATGTGTAAACATGGTTCAGTGGAAAATTTGTGGGGATAAATTATGCTTTGTTGCCGAATCGTCAATGGAATAAAAAACAAAAACATAAAAAACAGCCTTGGAG
>OIYV01001193.1_pt1 | contig 12706 bp, 11 predicted proteins | sample 1588251 | NCBI WGS metagenome assembly OIYV01 (sample SAMN03283282) | human gut metagenome | biome: human-associated habitat; material: feces | host: Homo sapiens | place: Peru | collected 2012
ATTACCTGAAGACGCTGAGGTAGTTGATTGCCCTAGTAATTCAGCACCACATGGTGTATTTAGAAGTAATAAAATTATTATCTCTAATCCAAGAACAGTAACAGATGATATTGCAATGGAATTGTATTTAAAATCCGACTTACCAGAAAAATCCTATTATAAAGCCATGGCTGGGTGTGCAGTAAGAGGATATATGAATACAGCATTAAAGATTTTCAAAGATAAAGTCAATAAAGCAAATGTTAGATTAGTTACTTTAGAATTTGAAGATTTTTGTAAACAAGGTACTGAAAAGCAATTTGATGAAAATAAACATTTAAATGAACAAACTAGATTTATATATAACAAATTAAAAAAATTATTATAGGAGATTTTAGAGTATGGATAAAACAAAAAAGGAATTAGTAAAAGATATTGTATATAAGTTTGCTGAGTTATCTAAAATAACGGATACAAAAATGTGTGATAATTTAGTTGAAAAGCTATTGAATCTTGATACTGATGATTCTATTGATACTATATTAGTTTCTTTAAACAGTTTATTAAATAGAAAAATCTTATCTGTTGATGATATTCTTTCAAATGTTAACTTAATATTATCTCTGAATCCCGATAAATATCACTCAGCAGATGATTTGATTGCAAGGCTAAACTGGATTAAAAGTATGAATTTAGAGTATCCTAAAATGCCATTAGCAGAAAATCATAGATTAGTACTTGAAACCTTCGATAGATTTAATGAGTTAATCAAGACAAATTTTGATTGTTTTTATACTGGCGGTTTAATGGGATATTTAGCAACTGAACATTCTTTAGAAAGATATCACGGAGATTTAGATTTGTTTATAAATGAAGATCAACTATTTGCCTTATATGAATTAGTACAAAATAGCGATGACTTCGAATTTGTAAGTAATATGAATCATAAAGAAGTTAATGGTCATGAATATAAAGTTACATATAAAGATACACCTATGAGCATTGGATTATTTTTATTTAGCAGATTACCTAATCACGAAATTGTATTAAAGGAATATTATTATCCAAATCAGGATTCAAATCAAGATTTGTATGTTGATGAACATCATCTTTCTGGTAAATATGCATCTATGATGTTTTCAAATCAAATAAGAGAACATAATGGAACTTTTTATAAAATGCAAACATTAGAAAGCATATATAATTCTAAGAAAAATTCTAGACCTAAAGATAGATATGATGCAACTATAATACAAGATTTTGTTGACAAACAAATTGATTATAAATTAGATACTGAAAAGCAAGATAACTATGACATTAATCATCAAATAGCTATAAATTCTGTAGTACAGCAAATGGAAGAGGTAATGAAAAGTTCTGTAAATAGAAGAAAATAAAGAAATATGGAAGAAATGTAATTTATTACAAAGCAAAAGGAAGAGCAAAACTCTTCCTTTTGAAATACTTCTACCAAGTGTATAAATACACCTGCAACAATCTAAAGTAGTTTAATTGTACCATTTTTAGTAGTTAAGTCAATCTTTTTACGATTTTCTTTAGATTTATTATTAACAATTTTTTGCTTTCTTATAGATCTTGTATTGCTTTTATTTGTTTCTTTTATTTCTTCAAAAGCATAATATTTTTTGATTATTTTAAGTGTCTCATTAGTAATAGTAGCAATTTTATTTTTTATGGAATATGGCTCTTTAATTCTATTAGCACTTATATTTATAAGATTTTCTATTCTAGCAGTTCCTAATTTTTTATCATTTATAAAAAAACTAACTATTTCTAGTTAGCATTTATTACTCTCGAAGTCTACTAGTTCGAGTTTTATAACTTATTGGAGGGCCTAGCCGGATTTGAACCGGCGAATCAAGGTTTTGCAGACCCATGCCTTACCGCTTGGCTATAGACCCATTACTCATTAATTGTAATATATATTTTTTTACTTGTCAATTCATTAAATTATATTTCTTTAATTTTTCTTTATGAGGTTTTCTCTTTTAAAATATATTTTTCTTTTCAATACAAGGTTTTTATGATAAAATTATATTTGTATTTAGAGGAGGAGTAAAATGGAAAAAACTTATATTTTTGGACATCACAATCCTGATACTGATTCAGTTGCTGCAGCGATTGCTTTGTCTTATTATAAAAATAAATTGGGATTTAATACAGAACCTAGGGTTTTGGATGAAATAAATAGGGAGACGGAGTTTGCTTTAAAATACTTTAAGGTTCCTGAACCTAAATATCTTGATAATGTTAAGTTACAGATTAAGGATATTGATTATCATAAGAATTATTTTATTAATAGTAAGGAATCTATAAAAAAAGTATATGATTTTTTACTTGAAAAGTCTATTACTGGGGTTCCTATTGTGGATGATGATTTTAAGTTTGTTGGACTTATTACGCTTAAAATGATACTTAATAAACTTATTGGGGGTAATTTAAGACATATTAATACTTCATATTCTAATTTACTTGAGGTTTTATCTGCTAAGGAAGTTTTAAAGTTTGATGATGAGATTTGTGGTGAAATTTTAGTGGGTGGTTATCGTTCAATGATATTTGTTAAGGAAGTTAAACCATCTGCTAAGGATATTTTAGTGACTTCTAATCGTCCAATGATTATTAATTATGCAATAAATGAGGGGATTAAAAATATTATTGTTGTTGGAAAACAAGATATTGATCCAGAGTGTATTAATAATGCTAAGGAACATAAGGTTAATGTTATTAAGACAGATTATGATACTTTTTATACTTTAAAACTTGTGTCGCTTTCTAATTATGCTAAGTCATTTTGTGATAGTAATAGAGTGGTTTATTTTAATGAGGATGATTATTATAATGATTTTGTAGATATATCTAAGAAACTAAAACATAATAATTATCCGGTTCTTGATGAAAATGGTAAGTGTTTAGGACTTTTGAGACTTACTGATTTAGATAATGTTACTAAGAAGAAAGTTATTTTAGTTGATCATAATGAAAGAAGTCAAAGTGTTACGGGTCTTTCTCAGGCTGAAATAGTAGAGATTGTTGATCATCATAAAATTGGGGATTTGACTACTAATAATCCAATTAATTTTAGAAATATGGCAGTTGGAAGTACTAATACTATTATTTATAATCTTTATAATGAAAAGAATATTGATATTCCTAAAAATATTGCGGGAATTATGCTTTCTGGAATACTTTCTGATACTATAATTTTAAAGAGTCCTACTACTACTAGTTATGATAAGGAGGCAGTTATTGCTCTTTCTAAGATTGCTGGAGTAGATTATAATGATTATGGAATGAAATTATTTAAAGAGGGTACTTCTTTAAAGGGTAAAACTATGGAAGAGATTGTAAATACTGATATTAAAACATTTTCTTATGATGATAGTTATAAGTATGCAGTTAGTCAAATATTTACTTTAGATATAGATACTATTTTAAAAGATAAGGAAAGTTATATTAGTTTAATTGAAAAGATGAAAGAAGAGAATGATTATAGGTTTATAGTTGTTTCTATTACGGATATTTTAGATGGTGTTTCGTATTTTGTATTTACTGAAAGTGCTAAGGAAGTTTTAGAGGCAGGTTATGGAATAAGGGATGCTGTGCAAGGAATTTGTTTGGAGGGACAAGTTTCAAGAAAGAAACAAATTGTTCCTGCTTTAATAAATGGTCTTAATAGAATTAGATAAAATATAGGAGAGGTTGTGATCTTTTGATTTATGTAGTTGTGGGTCCGACTGGTGTTGGTAAGACTAAATTTAGTGAGTGTCTTGCTAAGGAGAAAAATGCTATTATAATTAATGCAGATAGTATGCAGGTTTATAAAGGTCTTGATATAGGTACTGCGAAAATAAAAGAAAGTGAAAAGGAAGATGTTCCTCATTTTCTATTTGATATAAAAGATGTTAGTGATGAGTACAATGCTTATCTTTATCAAAGAGATGGTAGAAGACTGTTAGAACTTTATAAAGATAAAAATATTGTTATAGTGGGTGGTACTGGCTTATATATTAAGGCACTTTTATATGATTATAAGTTTGATTTAGGAAGTAGTGATTTAAAAAGATTGTATGATTTTAAAATAATAGGGCTTACTAAGGATAGGAAACTTTTATATGAGAATATTAATAAAAGAGTTGATCTTATGATTTTAGAGGGTCTTGTTGATGAGGCATATAATGTTTATAATATTAAAAATAAGAATCATTCTGTGATGAGGGCGATTGGATATAAGGAGTTATTTGCTTATTTTGATGGGTTTGTTAGTCTTGATGAGGCGATAAGTGAGATAAAGAAGAATTCTAGACATTATGCGAAGAGGCAGTACACTTTTTTTAAAAATCAATTTGATGATATTAGGTGGATAAATGTTGATGAAATAGATATTTTTGATCTGATTAGAGATATTTAGTGTAAAATATTACATAAAAATATCTTTTTCTTTTGAAATATTATTTGTTTATGTTATACTTTAGTAGAGGATGTGAATTATATGAGATTAAATATTGGAGTTATTTTTGGAGGAAAAAGCGTTGAGCATGAAATTAGCATTATTTCGGCGATTTCAGCAATGGAGAATATGGATAGTGATAAGTATCAAATAATACCTATTTATATTGATAAGGATAATACGTGGTATACGGGAATGCATTTAAAATCAATTCTTCATTATAGAGATATAGATTTAGTGAAGAGGTATGCTAAAAAGGTTTCTTTAGTGAAGAGGGGTAAAAGTTTTATACTTCAGTCACAAGGCTTTTTTAAGAAGAATTTATATGTTATAGATTTAGTTATGCCTATAGGACATGGTGCGTTTATGGAAGATGGTTCGCTTCAAGGATATTTAACAATGCTTGGAGTGCCTTATACAGGCTCTAAGGTTTTGGCGTCTGCGATTGGACAAGATAAAGTTATTCAAAAGGATTTATTTAAGGAGTATGGAATACCTACTTGTAATTATGTTTGGTTTTATGACTTTGAATTTTTGAAGAATAAAAAAGATGTTTTGAGTAAAATTTCAAAACTTAATTATCCTTTGTATGTAAAACCATCATCACTTGGTTCTTCGATAGGAATTACTCTTGCAAATGATGAAAAGGAATTAATTAAGGGAATAAAAGAGGCTATTAAATTTGATAGAAAAATTATAGTAGAGGAAAAAATTGATAACTTAAAAGAAGTTAATGTAAGTGTTCTTGGTGATTATGAAAACCAAGTTATTTCTGAAATTGAGGAAATAAATTCTAGTGAGGATTTTTACTCATTTAAAGAGAAATATGTTGGTGATTATTCTAAGGGACGAGAAAAAGGCGAAATTTCTCCTTTATTAAAGTCTAAGGAAATGATTGAGGATATTAAAAATTATGCGGTTAAAGTATTTAAAGCGATAAATGCAAGTGGTGTTGCTAGAATAGATTTTTTAATTGATAATAAGAAGAAAAAAATTTATGTTAATGAGATAAATACTAATCCTGGAGATTTGGCGAGTTATTTATGGATGGCTAAGAAGGTTACTTGTGAAGAGTTAATTGATCATCTTATAAAATTTGCTATAAAGGATAAGAAAAGAGAAAGTGAAAAGATTTTTGCTTTTGAGGGTAATTTATTAGAAGGTTATGACGTTATTGAAGGTGGCAAATTAAAAAAATAGTTTAATTGGAGGATTTATGAAAAGATTAAGAAGTAAAGGTTTTACTTTAGTTGAAATTTTGGCGGCGGTTGCTATTTTGGGTATTTTAGTTGTAATTGTATTGGGGCTTATTAATACTTATTCTAAAAAAGGAAAAGATGATTATAATGATAAACTGTTAGATCAGGCAATTGTTTCTGCTAAAGCATTTTATATAGAAAGTAAGGAAAGAGTACCACTGGTAGATAATTATGATATGGTGTCTTTAAAGGAATTGAAAACAGGTAATTATTTATCAAAGGATTTTATAGATTCAAAAAATGATTCTTGTATGGATGAGAGTTTTGTAACTGCTATAAATGAGGGTTCTATTAAGTATTATGCTTGTTTGAAATGCGGGGATAAAACTTATACGACAGACGAAAGCAAATGTGATTATGACTATTCTAAAGAAGTAGATGATTCAAAAGATGATCAAACGGATAGTATAAGTTGTAAAGTTACTTCAAGTAAGACTTCTAATGGGGTAAAGGCTACAATAACGGCAAGTGGCGCTAAAGAAATTTGGTATACAGATGGAAGCGAAAAATATATGGTAAGTGGAAGTACTGTTACTATAACAAAATATGGCTATTATTTTTTCTATGCATCTGATGGAGAGAATACTGTGAAGTGTTCAGGTTATGTAAATTATCAAAAACCAAATGATAAAAATACTGATAAAAATACTGATAAAAATACTGATGAAAATAGTGATATAGAATATGAAATGTATTATGCAACAAAGGCTCAGTATAGCAATAAACAAACAACGGGGTTAGTTTCATATGATGGGACTGAGTGGAAAAGTGGGTATGCTTATGTAAAGGTAACTAATTCAAATGATTTTTCAAGTGTAAGCCCAAGTCTTGATTCCAATGGTGGTTTTTGGATTACAACAGAGGGTAAAAAGGATACCACTATTACAGCCAAAAATAAAAGTGGTAAGGAAGTAAGTGTTACTTTAACTACTAGATTAGATAGAACAAAACCAGTTATCAGTGTTACTAATTCATCAAATGGATCATGGACTAATAAAGCAGTTACAGTAAAAGCAATTGCGACAGATACACATTCTGATATTGATTCACTTACTCATAAAAATAATGTAAATTCTGTTACTTCATGGAAAACTATTACTGAAAGTACGAAAAAATTAACTGGTACTATAATATGGAAAAGTGCTGATAGAAAATTTACAATGACAATTATTGCAACAGATCTTGCAGGAAATAAAGCAACAAAAACAACACAAATAAAACAGGATATAACACCTCCTAAGTTTAAAGATAGTTGTTATAAAGGAACAGGAACTGTACAAGGTGGCGCTCCTGCTTGGGTATGGAGACATAAGTGGAGTGATAACCTTTCAGGAATAAAAGCTACAGAAAGCAGACATTGTTATAAAGGAAAAACAGCAGTTGATTATGACAAATGTAGTGTTTGGTCTCTTAATGGTACTTATAACGGAAGATATAGAGGTTGGACAGATCGCGGTAGTACTACAGGTTCAGCGACTTTAACATTTCTTATGAAATATAAATATGCTCCTACTCAAACTGTTTCGCACATATTTAAAGTATGTGATAGAGCAGGTAACTGTACTGAAAGAACTTCTTCGGATACTTATATACCAGCGAAAAGTGATCATTGTAAGTAATTGTGATAAATTTATTGATTTTTATTCGATTTAAACTCTTTTTTAGGAGTTTTTTCTTTGCTATCTACGAGAAAAAACTTTACAGATTTTTGCGTTTTGTGTAAAGTTTTTTTAAAATTCAAACAAATATTTGACAAACTAAAAATAATATGTTATAATTATAGCACTTATTAGAGATACCATAGTAGTAAAGGGGGAATTGGTTATGAATAATAAGAAACATAATTATCATTTTGAATATGTGGATGAAAATGAGTTTAGAAAAAAAGAAAGATCAGTTAGAAAGTATAATATGCTTGCATATAAAAAATTAACTTTCGAATACTATCCAAGTATAAGAGAGGGTAAGTTTATTGGTAAACTTGTTTCTACTTCTAGTGAAAACAATACTAGTAGTTATGAACTTAAATTACCTACAGATAGTTTGTTTGCAAAAGTCCATGGTGATTTGACTTTACATTACACAGTATATGAGGATTCTAGAATTGTACTTCTTACTAATATTACACCTGAATCTATTTTAGAGGAAGGACATAGGAGTGAACTTAGTGCTTATAAAGGGGTAATGATTTCTAAATCTAATGCTGCTAAAGATATGTTTAAAGTTAATTTACTTAATGCTATAAAGGATGAATAGAATTATATAATAAGAATTTATATTAATAATAATATGAGTTCTTATTTTTTTGTAAATTTTTTATTTTTTGTAGTTATTTATTATCTTTTTTGATAAAATAGAATAAAGGAGATGATAGAATTGAAATATGTTTATAGTTTTAAAGAAGGCAACAAGGATATGAAAGAGATCCTTGGAGGGAAAGGCGCTAATCTTGCTGAAATGGTAAGTCTTGGTCTTCCTGTTCCAATGGGTTTTACAGTAACTTGTGAGGCTTGTTTAAAATATTATGATGATGGTAAGACAATAAGTGAAGATGTAAAAGAGGAAATATTTAATGAAGTTAAAAAACTAGAAGAGCATTCAGGTAAAAAGTTTGGAGATTTAACTAATCCACTTTTAGTATCAGTAAGAAGTGGCGCTAGAGCAAGTATGCCGGGTATGATGGATACTGTACTTAATTTAGGACTTAATGATGAAGTGTGCACTAGTTTTAGTGAAATTACAAATAATGCTAGATTTGTATATGATAGTTATCGCAGATTTATTCAGATGTTTGCAGATGTAGTAATGGGATTTCCTAAATCTTCATTTGAGAGATTGTTTGACAAGATTAAGGAAGAAAAAGGAATTAAGAATGATACAGATTTAACAGCAGAGGATTTAAAAGAAGTTGTAAATATTTACAAAGAAGAATATAAAAAATATGCTGGTTGTGAGTTTCCTAGTGATCCAAAGGTGCAATTAATTGAGTCAGTACAAGCAGTATTTAGATCATGAATAATGAAAGGGCGATATTTTATCGTAAAATGAATGATATACCTGATTCATGGGGAACTGCTGTAAATGTACAAGAAATGGTTTATGGAAATATAAATGAAAATTCAGGAACAGGAGTTGCTTTTACTAGAAATCCTGCGACTGGTGAGAAAAAGTTATATGGTGAATATTTAATTAATGCTCAAGGTGAGGATGTAGTTGCGGGAATTCGTACACCACAAAGTATTGAAACTTTAAAAGATGTTATGCCAGAATGTTTTCAAGAATTTGAGAGAATATGTAATATATTAGAGAATCATTATCATGATATGCAAGATATGGAATTTACGATAGAAAATAAAAAGTTATTTATGCTTCAAACTAGAAATGGAAAAAGAACAGGAAATGCTGCGGTAAAAATAGCAGTTGATATGGTAAATGAGGGAATGCTTACTCTAGAAGAGGCTGTGTTAAGTGTTGAACCCAAATTAATAGATCAATTACTTCATCCAACGTTTGATAAAACAAGTTTAAAAAATGCTAAAATAATTGCGAAAGGTTTATCGGCTTCTCCTGGTGCGGCAGCAGGAAAGATATGTTTTTCTGCAGAAGATGCAATAGAAATAACTAAAAATAAAAAAGAAAAATTAATCTTAGTAAGATTAGAAACATCTCCAGAAGATATCGAGGGAATGGCAATTTGTGAGGGTATTTTAACAGTCCGTGGAGGAATGACTTCGCATGCTGCGGTAGTAGCGCGTGGTATGGGAACTCCTTGTGTATCTGGTTGCGATTCATTAACAATAGATGAAAAGGGTAAAACAATAAAAACTTCAGATGGTTTAGTATTAAAAGAAGGCGATTTTATAAGTTTAGATGGTGGTACTGGCTTAGTGTATGAGGGAGAAGTTAAAACAGTACTTCCTAATTTAGATGGTGATTTTAATACATTTATGAAGTGGGCAGATAGTTTTAGAAAACTAAATGTTAGGACAAATGCGGATAATCCTACTGATGCATCTGTTGCCAGAAAGTTTGGTGCTGAGGGAATTGGACTTTGTCGTACTGAACACATGTTTTTTGATGAAGCAAGAATATTTAGTTTTAGAAAAATGATAATTTCTGAGACAAAAGAGCAAAGGGAAAAAGCATTAAGTGAGATACTTCCATATCAAAAAGAAGACTTTAAAGGTTTATTTAAAGAAATGAATGGATATCCAGTAATAATTAGATTTTTAGATCCACCATTACATGAGTTTTTACCTAAAAAGGAAGAGGAAATAAAAGAACTTGCTGAGGATTTAAGTATTGATAACTTGTTAAAGAGAATCAATGATAATACCCAGGAAATAATAGTAGCCACACCACCGACAATGGATGGAGAAATGACAGCTCTATATTTAGATAAAATATTAAAGAACAAGAATGTCTTAGTAACAAGATTAGCTCATGGGCTACCAATGGGAGCAAGTCTAGATTATACAGATGAATTAACTCTAATTAAGGCTATGACTAATCGTAAGAAAATAGAAGAAGAATGATATTATTAAAATCTTTTGATGAACAAAATAACTTCAATAATGCGATAGTACCTTTATCATTAAATATTGATAAGCTTATTTTTGTATACCATCATCAGATAGATAGAAACAAATTTGAATACTGTACCAAAGTAATCAATAAATACAAAGATATTGAAATTCATTTTACTAAAGTTGATGAACAAAGTATAAGACAATACTTTAGTGATGAAACAATTGTAGATGTTAGTGCCAACAAGTATCTTTCATTAGTGTTGTGTGAAATGGCATTAAAGAGAAATAATCGTATTATTTATTTTGATGAAGAAGATAAGTGCATCAAGGATTATCGTAAACATGAGGTCTTAACTTCAAAGATTTTTAATTTTCAAATAGAAGACATTATAACTTTAAATGGTGGTCGTATTATATCTTCTATGCATAATCCTGTAAAAAATAGAGAAACAATAGAGCTAATCTATAAGACTATTGAATATAGTAAGAATAATTATTCTAACTTTATATCTTTTGTTTCGAAGATTAATAACTTAATCAATTATCTAGATCATAAAGATAATGATTATTATCTAGATGAAACAACAATTAAGAAAATAACAAGTGATGAAAATTATCGCTATTTTAAAGATTTAAACTTATTTACAATTAAGAATAATACTCTAAGTTTCTTTAACAACGACATTAGAAGAATCTTTATGGTATCTGGTACTTTCTTAGAAAACTATATCTACAATAAACTAGTTGATAGTAAATTATTTGATGATGTCTTGATGTCATGTAACATCGAATTTTCAAGAACCCAAAATCTTTCAGTAAGATGTGAATTAGATTGTTTAGTTATTAAAGATAATTGTTTACTGTTTACTAGTATTAAATCTAACAAAGTGGATCCAAGTGATTTAAATGAAATAAAAGTTCATAATGTGATGTTTGGCAATGAATATTCAAAACCTGTTATTTGTCTCTATAGCGAACTAAGTGAAAATAGACCCCTAGTATATGCCAAGGGTGAAGAGCTTGGTATCTATATAATTGAGAAAAATGACTTTGAAAATGATGTCGCAAGTAGATTTTTAGAGATAATTAACAATTCCTACCAGTATAATAATGGTATATGGCAGCGATAGCTTATATTACTGATTCTAAAATGTTAGATCATCATCGTTTAAATGCAGACACAACGATGAATTTTTGGCGTTTATCTCCAACATTATCATTCTCTAATTTTAAAGTAGGTGATTTAATATTCTTCCTATCTAAAGACAAGATACATATGCGTGATGGAGAGAAGGGCATTGTTGGCTATGGTAGAGTAGAAAGTTTAATTGTTAATAGCGTTAATACCATGTGGAACAAATTTGAACAAGAAAATGGTTATAACACTTGTGATGAATTCAAGGAAGCAATTCTTAAAGTAAGCAAGGATCATAAGCTTCCATCTAAGATATCTTCTTTCTATTTAAAAGATGTTGTCTTCTTCCAAGCTCCTGCTTATTTAAGCGAATTTGGTATGCCAATATCCAATAATGTAGAATCATATGTTTACATTAATCCCGAGGAAATAGTAATTAAACTATTAGAATATGCCAAGGATAATGTAGACTTATGGTCAAGTGTTGAGAATGTTTGTGACAAGATTGATGATGAAGAATTAAAATATGCGATTAGATTAGCTCATAATAGGATCGGTGATTTTAATCTTCGTGATAAACAAAAGAAGGCAATCAAAATCATGCATAAGGTTAAGCTTCTTAATCCTGAATTGTCTTATGTTGGTAATTCAATTCTTGATTTAACTCTTGTGAATGAAAGAAATGTTTTGATTGTATTGTTTAATGACAACAACATAGATATAAGGCTGTTAATAGGACAGTGTGAACTGTATCGTAAGTATATTGGTGAATATTATCCTAATGCGTTTAAGTTGTATTTTAAAGTAAGTAATAATGATAAGGAATTAGAATATCTATTGAATAAATTTATATGAGAGAGAATGATTTTGGAAAGTATTTAGGTTTCACTTGTGTTAAAAACACAAAGGAAGAAACCATCTATGAAGTAATATTGAATGATGATATGTTAAATCCCTTTAATGCAGTACATGGTGGTTTATTATATGCATTATGTGATGAAGCTTGTGGTTATGCCTGTGGTTTAGTTTATAAGATGCCAGTTACTGTTAATGCGACTTTTAATTATTTAAAGCCAGCTATGAATACATCTAAATTAAAAGCTGTTGTTCATCCTATTAAAGTTGGATCAACATTAGCTGTGTTAGATGTGAATGTTTATGATGATAAAGACTTACACTTATGTAATGGTGCTTTTACTTATATGGAGATAAATAAATGAATAAGAAGATAAAATATATAATTCTTTTCCTATTAGCTATTATGTTGGGCTTAGCAGGTAGAGTAATAATAAATCAATCAACTTTATTAGTTGACACAAATACACCAGTACCA
>OIYV01001194.1_pt1 | contig 12703 bp, 21 predicted proteins | sample 1588251 | NCBI WGS metagenome assembly OIYV01 (sample SAMN03283282) | human gut metagenome | biome: human-associated habitat; material: feces | host: Homo sapiens | place: Peru | collected 2012
TTAATTTCCAATACTTCAGGTTTTTGAGCCATATGTGGATGTTCCCCACCAGCATAAACAAATAATTTTTTATACATAGCCCTTCCTAGTCTGTTATGAGGAAGCATTCCCTTAACAGCCCTTTCAACCATTTCAACTGGATAATTTTCAATCATTTCTCTAGCAGTCCTACTACGAAGACCACCAACATAACCAGAATGATTATAATAAATCTTTTTATCAAGTTTATTACCAGTAAGTTTAACCTTATCAGCATTAACTATAATAATATAATCCCCACAATCAATATGAGGTGTATAAGTTGCTTTATGTTTACCTCTAAGCATATGAGCAACTCTACTTGCTAAACGTCCTAAAGTTACATCAGTAGCATCTATGACATACCATTTACGTTCAACAGTTTCTTTTTTTTGCATATAACTTTTCATATTTATCCTCCTATTTTTTAATATTAAATTCCCATAAGAGTTCCCAATTCCTATAAAAATCCAATATATAAGAAAATGTACCGTTTAAAATTATACTAAAATATATAGAAAATGTCAATTACTTATACATCTTTTTTCAAAATTTTCACCTTTTCAGAACTATTATTAATAATATCATTAAAAGAAAGAAAGCCACATTCATAATAAATATCCATAACACTATCAAAATTAAAATCTTCACTAAAAGTTCCATCTTTTATTTTAGCATCTATAAAATCTTTATGCTTAACAAAAAGATAACTAATTTCCTCATCAACGTTATTAAAATCAGCATAATTACTAGAAGCATACTCCGCATACCTAGAAAAAAAGTCACTAAGAAGGGCTGTATAATTTTCATTAACATTTTTACACTTATTAACAATAAAATCAGGATCCTCAAGCAAAACCTCATCATTATTAATATGATCCAAAAGTACATAGCCTAAAAAACCAGTAGAAATAGTTTCTAATACAAAAGGCACAGCCTGAAAGTTCTTATCAAGTAATTCCAAAGAAGCAAAATAACTACCAACACTACAACCTAAAGAACTAATAGCAGCCCAAAGTCTCTTGACTCTAATCATTTTCCCAAAATGAATTAAATTTGCAACATCAACATTACTCAAATAAAAATCATCATAATCCTGCACAATTTCCTCAAGTAAAACCAGTATTTCCCTTTCAATTTCATTTATCTTCTTCTCTCTTAAAACATAATTCTCTAACTTTTTCATAAATCCCCCAAAACAAACTAATACTCAACTTTTTCCAAATAAAGACCACCTGGAAAAGCACATTTTAAATTTCCATCTCTACTTCTCTTATCAAGAACTTCCTTCATATAAATAGGTTCCCTCTTACCATCACCAATCTCAAGTAAAATAGCAACAATATTGCGTACCATCTTCCTTAAAAAACCATTTCCAACAAAAGTTATTTTAAGCACCCTCCCCCTAACAGAAAAATCTATATCATAAATAGTCCTAACAGAATTTTCAATCTCACTACTATCTGTACAAAAAGATCTAAAATCATGAACTCCAACTAAATACGAAGAAGCATCACGCATCAGTTCAACATCAAGCCTCTTACACCACTGACAAACATAATTCCTAGAAACCGGATTAAAATCACCCATATTTATATAATAACAATATGTTTTTCTAATAACATCATACCTAGCATGAAAAAATTCAGAAATAGTAGAAAGTTCATTTATATAAATTTCACCATTTAAAGCATTATTTAGATACTTTCTTAAATTATATTCCGTAATATTCATATCAAGATCAAAATGTGCACATTGCCCCTTAGCATGCACTCCCTTATCAGTTCTACCAGAAGCATGTATATTAACCGGAGCACCATTTAACTTAAACAAAGCATTCTCAATCTCACCTTGCACAGTTCTAAGTCCATTCTGCCTTTGAAAGCCACTAAAACAAGACCCATCATATGAAAATCTAATAAAATATCTCACTTTTTATCACTCTTTTTCTTTTGAATTTTATACGTAATCTTAAGAAGACTCCTTTTAGATAAAAATCTACTAAAAAATAAACCAACCCTCACCTTAAAACCAGGAACAATAACTAACTTATTACTATAAAATAAATTACTTAAAGCATATTTAGCAACATAAGACGAAGATAAAGATGATATATTAAACTTAACCCCTGCAACCTTATTAAAATTAGTAGAAACCGGTCCAGGACAAAGTACAGCCACTCTAACATTAGACTTATTTCTTCTAAGTTCCTCAGAAATAGCCAGTGTAAAATCAGTAACATAACCCTTTGTAGCATAATAAGTACTCATTAAAGGCCCCCCATAAAGAAGTCCAGCACTACTAGCGACATTTAATATATATCCCTTATCCTTCTTCACCATGTCTTTTAAAAACATACGAGTAAGAATATGCACTGCCTTTATATTAACATCAATCATAGAAAGTTCTGTTAAAATATCAACACTATTATAATCTCCATAAAGCCCAAATCCCGCATTATTTATAAGAATATCTATATTTTCATTCTTTGTAATAACATAAAGATCTTTTACCCTTTTCTCAGAAGATAAATCAATAACAACAACCTTAACACGAGTTTTCAAAGAAGATTGAAGCCTCTCAAGTTCCTCCTTATTTCTACCACAAATAATTAAATCACAACCAAGACCGCTTAAATACTTAGCCATATCCCTACCAATACCAGAACTAGCCCCAGTAATAAGTGCTTTCATATATCACCAACTCCTGAACCTATTATACCATAAACAAAAAGAAAAAATAAAAAAAAGATTAATAATTACCATAAGAAATATAATTATCATCTTTTTATAAATTACTATTTATTAAAAACAAATAAAATAAATACACAAATTACAATAATAAATAGAAATGCAATTATAAAATAAATTAATACATTATTAATCCCTTTATTATCAAACTTTAAAGTTCTAACTAATTTTTTACTATTATCCAAAACATTAACCTTTTCATCAATTTTAGAATTTTCTAAAAAATTTTCAGTATAATGAACAACTGGAGAAGTATCAATATATTTACTATTACCAGTAATTGTTAAAGACTCACCATATATATTATCACTAGTAATTTCATTTTCATTCTTAGAAACCTCATTAATTCCATCTTTAGCATAATCATTAGTAACATGAGGTAATATTTCACTATTAAAATACTCAACATCAGTAAAATTAAAAACAATCTTAGGATACTTTTCATTAACACTAGTACCCTTAAAAGAAATTTCTAAATCAACAGAATCACTCTTTTCATAATTAATTTTCAAATCAAAAACAGAATTTTCACTTTGGTTATCTTTATAAAAATTAATATTATTCATAACCACGTCAAGCGCAGGATTAACAATAAGTCTATAATTATTTGAAGCATCCCTTTGAATCTTATCAATTTCACTAACCTGATTAGGAGAAAGAACCCCTCCCATAGAAACTTCCTTTTCATCTAATTTCTTATCAAATTCATCACCCAATTTTTTTTCAACTTCAAAAGTCTTTAACTTATCTTTTAAAGTTTCATTATCCGCTCTAAGTTGTTCCAAAAAATTTAATTTTTGATCAAAAGTCATATCAAGAAATGAATTATCCCTAACAAACTGAGTCTCATAAGGAATATTTCTATTAGCAAATTCAGCCCTAATATCCTCATTAAGTTTTTGTGCCTCATCCATAGCATCATTAATCTGCTTATCAAGTTTAACAACACTATCAATAGCATTATACATATACTCAAAATACAAAGAAATTTCCGGAACATCACTTTTAATATTTCTTAAACTACGAAATTCCTTAAGCATATCTTCAGCACTCATATAATCCTCAGAACAATTCTTAACAATTTGATAATAACTACCATCAGGATCAAGAAAAGATAAAATTTCCCTCAAACTACTTTTAATCTCATTTAAATCCACTAAAAAACACCTCTTTACTATATATAAAAATTATACCACAATTAATAAAATTATAAAATAAAAAAAAAGAACTAGTTTAAACTAATTCAATTTTAACCATTAAAGCACCGTCGCCTCTTCTTTCATCAAGTTTTAATATTCTTGTATAACCACCATTACGATCACTATAACGAGGAGCAATTTCCCCAAATAACTTCTTAGTAGTCTCTTTATTATTCATAAGAAACGCCATAGCTTTTCTACGAGAAACTAAACTACCATTCTTACCATAAGTAATCATCTTTTCAACACATCTTCTAACTTCTTTAGCCCTAGCCTCAGTAGTTACAATACTTTCATTGTTGATAAGACTAATAGTAAGATTAGCAAGCATACTTCTTCTATGTTTATTATCAACGCCTAATTTTCTCATTACATATACTCCTTTCGTTAATCCTCATCTTTTAATTTAAGATCAAGTTCTTTTACTTTATCAAGAACCTCTTTTAAAGACTTTTTACCTAAATTTCTAATTTTCATAACTTCACTATCAGACTTATTAACTAAATCTTGCAAAGTATGAATACCTGCTCTTTTTAAACAGTTATAAGCACGAACTGAAAAATCTAAATCTTCAATAGCAGTTTCAAGTGCCTTTTGCTTAGGATCTTCTTTCTTTTCAATCATAAGACCAGTTACATCAGCAATTTTATCAACTTTAGTAACAAGTTCCAAATGTTCAATTAAAATTCTACTAGCAAAAGCAATAGCCTCTTCAGGTTTCATAGAACTATTAGTCCATACTTCAATAACTAATTTGTCATAATTTTCATCTTGTCCAACACGAGCATCTAAAACTTCATAAGAAACACGTTCAATTGGAGAATAAAGCGAATCAATAGCAATAACCCCAATCTTCTTATCAGCAAGAAGTTTTTTATTTTCTTCTGCTCTAACATAACCTCTACCAGAAGAAACAGTCATTTCCATATCAATTTTTCCACCCTCAGCAAGTGTACAAATTACTTGATCCTTGTTTATAATTTCAACATCCGCATCACAAACAATATCACCAGCAGTAACAACACCAGCACCACTAGCAGAAAGTTTAATAACTTTATCTTCTTTAGAATGTTTCTTAATAACAACACTCTTTAAATTAAGAACAATAGTAGTAACATCTTCAACAACACCTTCCATAGTTTGGAATTCATGAAGCACACCATCAATCTTAACACTAGTAATAGCACTACCAGGAAGAGAAGAAAGCATTACTCTCCTAAGCGCATTACCTATAGTATAACCAAAACCTCTTTCAAGTGGTTCCAGTTCAAATTTTCCATAATTATTCTTTTCAACATAATCTGTAATCTTATAATTTGGTTTTTCAAATTGAATCATACATTCCCCTCCTTAATTAGTTACGTGGTCTTTTTGGTGGACGACAACCATTATGTGGAATTGGAGTTTCATCTTTAATAGATTCAACTTCAAGACCTGAAGTTTGAAGTGATCTAATAGCAGTTTCTCTACCAGGTCCAACACCAGTAACCTTAACATGAACCTTACGCATTCCCATATCAAATGCAGCTTTACCAGCTCTTTCAGCAGCTATACCAGCAGCATATGGAGTAGACTTTTTACTACCTTTAAAACCACATGCCCCAGGAGCAGACCAAGTAAGAGCATTACCATCTAAATCTGTAATAGTAATAACTGTATTATTATAAGTTGAATGTATATGAGCCATACCAATAGGCACATTCTTTTTAATTTTTCTTTTTCTTTGTTTATAAGCCATAGTTTAACCTCCTTAAACCCTAATTATTTTTTCTTATTTGCAACAACTTTACCCTTACCCTTACGAGTTCTGGCATTTCTATTAGTACGTTGACCTCTTACAGGTAAACCTCTTCTATGACGATGTCCTCTATAACAACCCATTTCTTTAAGGTTTTTAATATTCATAGAAACTTCACGTCTAAGATCACCTTCAGTTTTATACTTGCTTATTTCTTCACGAATTAAAGCAAATTCTTCTTTAGTTAAATCCTTAGTTTTCTTATCAGGATCAATATTAACCGCAGCAATTATTCTTCTAGCAGTTTCCCTACCAATCCCATATATACTAGTTAAAGATATAACTATTTTCTTATCATTTGGTATATCAACACCATTAATACGAGCCATAAATTTCCTCCTTACCTACTAACCTTGAACTTGTTTATGTTTTGGATTTTCACAAATCACCATAACTTTACCTTTACGTTTAATAATTCTGCATTTAGCACAAATCTTTTTAACTGACGCTTTAACTTTCATCTTAATCCCTCCTAATTTCTATAGGTTATTCTACCACGCGTTAAATCATATGGAGAAAGTTCTACAACAACTTTATCTCCTGGGGCAATACGAATATAATTCATTCTCATCTTCCCCGAAATAGCGGCCACTATAACATGACCATTAGAAAGTTCTACTTTAAATTCCCCACCAGGAATAACTTCTAAAACTTTCCCATCAACTTCGATTACATCTTTTTTAGCCATTATGCATCACTCCCGTTAAAATTTCATATCCATCATCAGTAACAACTACCGTATGTTCAAAGTGAGCTGATGGACTATAATCTTCAGTTTCAATAGTCCAATTATCATCAAGCATTACAATATTCGGACTACCCAAATTAAGCATAGGTTCTATTGCAAAAACCATACCTTTTTTAATTCTAGGTCCTGTTCCTTTTTTACCAAAATTAGGAATATCAGGAGCCTCATGTACACTAGTTCCAACACCATGTCCCACTAGTTCTTTTACAACACCTAAATTATGTTTTTTAGCATAACTTTCAATAGCATAAGATATATCTCCAATCCTATTACCAGGCTTTACTTCTTTTAAACCCTCAAACAATGCTTTCTCAGTATTGTAAAGTAACAACTCATTCTCTTTAGAAACCTTACCAATAGGATAACTCCAAGCACTATCACCATGATACCCTTTATAACAAGCACCAATGTCAATACTTATAATATCTCCATCTTTAAGTTTCATCTTTCCCGGTATACCATGAACAACTTGATAATTAACACTAGTACAAATACTAGCAGGAAATCCATTATAATTCTTAAAAGAAGGAGTAGCACCCTTACTTTTAATAAAATCATATGCAAGTCTATCAAGTTCCAATGTAGTAATACCAGGCTTTAGAAATTGTTTCAAATACTGATGTGTCTCATATACAATATTCCCCGCAATTCTAAGAAGTTCTATCTCTCTATCACTTTTAATTGTAATCATATTAAATCACCTTCGAAACTTCTTCAAAAACAGAGTAAACATCCTCACCATTAATTCTCTTAAGTAAACCTAAAGATTCATAATAATGAACTAAAGGAGACGTCTTAGAAAGAAACTCTTTATATCTTTTATAAAAAACTTCCTCGCTATCATCTTCCCTTTGAATAAGAGAACTTTTGCAATTGTCACAAACACCCTCTACTTTAGGAAATAAACTCTTATTTCTTTTAGAATAAGAAATATTACAACTAGGACACACCATTCTAGTAACAACCCTATTTTTTAATTCTTCTTTATCTACATCTAAATAAATTACAACACCAAGTTCTTTATCCATATCCTTAAGAAGATTACCATACATAACTGCTTGATTAACAGTACGAGGAAACCCATCAAGAATATAAGGGGTATTACCTAATTTATTTAGTTTAGATTTTAAAGCCTCAAAAACCTCTTCATCACTAATTAACAAACCAGATTTCAAAGCCTCTCTTAAATTTTCATCTTCCTTTGCTTTTTCTCTTAACATATCTCCTGTAGAAACTGAAACATATCCAAACTTTTCACAAAGCATATTAGACAAAGTACCCTTTCCCGCAGCAGGAGGAGCAATCAAAATCAAATTCTTCATGCTCTTCTTGCTCTCCTCTTGCGAGAACTAGCACCTGTATATCCACGACTTAATAAACTACTTTCTAATTGTTTATAAGTTTCAATAGAAACCCCAACAACGATTAACAGTCCAGTACCACCAATAGAAACAGAACTAGGTAAATCTGTAAGCATATTGATAAGTACAGGGAAAGCAGCAATAATCGCTAAGAATACAGAACCAGCAGTAGTAAGTCTAATAAGCAAACTTGAAAAATATTTTTCAGTATCTTTACCAGGTCTAATACCAGGAACATATCCTCCATTATTCTTTAAATTCTTAGCCATATCTTCAGGCTTCATTTGTACAAATGTATAAAAATAATCAAAGAATATAATAAAGAATATATAAAGCACAAGACCAACCGGAGTAGTATAATTTATGTAAGAATCAACAAAATTAGAAAACGAACTATCACCAATAACTTGAGCAATAGTAACAGGTACTGCAAGCAAACTTGAAGCAAAAATTACAGGAATAACTCCAGCCGAATTAATTTTAATAGGCATATAAGTTTGTTTTCCTAAATTTGCAGTAGATTTATTCGCATATTGAATATTAATCTTTCGCTTAGCACCCTCTACAAATATTACACCAATTACAACCAAAATACATACTATTAAGAATAATAAGAATTTAGCCCCACCTGAAACAAGAGCATTAGTAGTATCAAAATTAACTAATGTCTTAAAAGCAGTAACCATAGTACCAGGAAGTGAAGCAATAATACCTGCCATAATTATAAGTGATACACCATTACCAAAGCCCTTTTGAGTAACTTGATCACCAAGCCACAATAGAAAAGCAGTACCAGCAGTCATAATAAATGCAACTTCAATATAACCAAGCATACCAAAATCTTTTCCTAAAAAGGCATAACTCATAGCATAACCTTGAATAAAGGCAAATATAATACCTAAATATCTAGTAATTTGATTAAGCTTTTGTTTACCAGTATGTCCTTGTTTAGACAAATCTTTGAAATAAGGAACAATATCCATTTGTAATAGTTGAATAACAATAGATGCTGTAATATAAGGAATAACTCCTAAAGCAAATATTGAAAAATTCTTTAAGGCTCCACCACCCATTACATTCAAAAGTTCCAAAAATCCAAGATTCTTAGTTATTTCCTCTGTTCCAGGAATTTCAATAGAAGTACCGATAACATAAAGACTAAGAACTGCCATCGTAAAATAAAGCCTCTTTCTTAAATCTTTATTCTTTTTAGTAAATAGCTGTTTAAGAACTTTAAACACCCTAAATCACCTCTGCTTTACTACCCGATTCTTCTATTTTTACAAGAGCACTTTGAGTAAATCTATGTGCTTTAATTGTTAATTTTTTATTAATAGTACCATTACCAAGAACCTTAATTCCAGAAAGTTGTTTCTTAACAATTCCCTTTTCTTTTAAAAGTTCTGGAGTAACTACATCACCATCATTAAAAATATTAAGATCTTCTACATTAACAGTAGCATATCTAACTTTAAATCTAGCATTAGAAAATCCTCTTTTATGAAGTCTTCTAAATAGTGGAGTTTGTCCCCCTTCAAATACTGCAGGAATAGAAGCACCACTTCTAGATTTTTGACCATTTTCACCACGACCACTTGTTTTTCCTAAACCACTACCTGGACCACGTCCTACTCTTTTACTTCTATGAGTAGCTCCAGGATTTTTCTTTAAATTATTAAGTTCCATTATCCTAAAATCTCCTCTTTAGTTTTTCCTCTAGCCTCACAAACTTGTTCAATAGTTTTCATAGATTGTAAAGCCTTAATAGTAGCTCTCGCCATATTAATTTTAGTTCTTGCTCCAAGTGATTTAGAAATAATATCGTGATATCCAGCGATTTCAAGAACCGCTCTTACAGCACTACCAGCAACAAGTCCAGTACCAGCACTAGCCGGTTTAAGAATTACTCTTGTAGCACCTTCGTCATACCTAAATTCATGAGGAATAGTTCTTCCATCTGCAATAGGTACTTTAACCATGTTTTTAATAGCATCTTGTCTAGCTTTTTTAACAGACTCAGAAATTTCATTAGCCTTTCCAATACCTAAACCAACAAGACCTTTTTTATCACCAACTAAAACAACAGCTTGAAATCTTCTTTGACGTCCACCTTTTGTTACTTTAACAACAGCCTTAGTATCAAGAACAACTTCATCATACATTTTAGCAGGGCGATTATTTCTTCTCTTTTGCATAAATTTTACCTCCCATTAGAACTCTAAACCATTACTACGTGCAGCATCAGCAAGTGCTTTAACACGTCCATGATAAAGATATCCTCCACGATCAAATACAACTTTACTAATTTTTGCCTTCTTTGCCTTTTCAGCAATTTCTTTTCCAACTAAACTAGCAACCTCTACTGTGTTACCATCCATTTTCATAGAAGATGCTTCCGCTAAAGTAACTCCTGATTCATCATCAATAAGTTGAGCATAAATATTCTTATTAGAACGATAAACATTAAGTCTAGGTATATCTTTAGTTCCTATGATTTGTTTCCTAATTCTTTCATGTCTTACCTTACGCATTTCATTACGTGATTCTTTTTTTATCATAATTAACCTCCTACCTACTTAGCTTTCTTACCTTCCTTACGTCTAACATACTCACCAACATAACGAATACCTTTTCCCTTATAAGGTTCAGGTTTTCTAACCTTACGTATATTAGCCGCAAATTCTCCCACTTTTTGCTTATCAATACCAGAAACAGTAACTTGATTATTGCCTTGCGCTTCAAGTTTAAGTCCCTCAGGCACAACAAGTTCATCAACATGAGACTTACCAGAACGTATCACTAAAGTATTTCCTTTTAAGTCAAATCTATAACCAACACCAATAATTTCAAGTGATTTAGAAAATCCTTCAGAAACTCCTAAAATCATATTCTTAATATTAGCATTAGTAGTACCATGCATCTTTCTAGCAGGAATTGTTTCATTTACTCTAGTAACAACAACTGTATTATTTTCAACCTGAGCATTAATATTTCTATCAAGTGTTAAATTAAGTTCCCCCTTAGGTCCCTTAACAGTAACTTCTTTTTCTAAAACAGAAACAGTAACATTTTCAGGAATTGTCAAAACTCTATTACCTATACGACTCATATGATCACCTTATTACCAAACATAAGCCATAACTTCTCCACCAAGAGAGTTCTTTCTAGCTTCTTTATCAGTCATAATACCACGAGAAGTAGAAACAATAGCAATACCAAAACCATTAAGTACTTTTGGTACATCATTTGCTTTAACATAAACTCTAAGACCTGGTTTAGAAATACGTTTAAGTCCAGTAATTACCCTTTCTTTTTTATTAATATATTTTAAAGTTAATACTAAAGTCCCTTGAACTTCACCTTTTTTAACTTTATAATCTTCAATAAAACCTTCATCTTTTAATATTTTAGCAATTTGAGTTTTAACTTTTGACACAGGCATTGATACTTCTTTATATTTATTAGCATTAGCATTACGAATTCTTGTAAGCATATCTGCAATAGGGTCAGTAACTACCATAATAAATTCCTCCTTCTTTGCCTACCAACTTGATTTTTTTACACCTGGAATTTGTCCACGATTTGCAAGTTCTCTAAAACAAATTCTACAAATTCCATATTTTTTAAGTACACTATGAGGTCTACCACATCTATTACAACGAGTATATTCACGTACTTTAAACTTTTGTTTTCTATTAGCTTTTGCTATCATACTTTTCTTAGCCATAATATGCCTCCCTACTTTCTAAAAGGAATTCCAAGTTCCTTTAAAAGTTCTAAAGCTTCTTCATTAGTTTTAGCAGTAGTAACAAGTACAATATCCATACCTCTTACTTTAACAACGTTATCAAATTCAATTTCAGGGAAAATTAATTGTTCTTTAATACCAATAGTATAATTTCCTCTTCCATCAAAAGCCTTAGGAGAAAGTCCTCTAAAATCTCTAACACGAGGAAGTGCAACAGCCACTAACTTATCTAAAAAGTTATACATGCTTTCCCCTCTTAAAGTAACTTTACATCCAACATTTTGACCTTCACGAAGTTTAAATCCCGCTATAGACTTACGAGCCTTAGTAATTACAGGTTTTTGTCCAGTAATAACTTCCAAATCATTCATACAAGCTTCTAAAGCCTTAGAATTATGAGAAGCATCCCCAGCACCAATATTAACAACTATCTTTTCAAGTTTTGGTACTTGCATCACTGTCTTATAGCCCATCTTTTCTTTTAAACTAGGAACGATTTCCTTAACATATTTTTCTTTTAGGCGGTTCATAAATACCCTCCTTTCGCTTAATTAAGTCTCTCTTTAGATTTTACTGAAATTCTATGTTTCTTTCCATTTTCATCAATTTCATGAGCTATTCTGGTTCTTTTTTTAGTTTTTGGATCTAATATCATAACATTAGATGCATGAATTGGAGCTTCAACTTTAATGATTCCTCCATTTTCGTTTTGTGCTGATGGTTTAACATGTTTTGTAACCATATTGATTCCTTCAACTACAACTTTATTATCATTTTTTAATGTTTTGATTATTTTTCCTTCTTTACCTTTATCTTTACCAGCGATAACCACTACTTTATCTCCAACTTTAAAGTTCATGTTTATCCTCCTTTAAAATTCTATAGCACTTCTTTAGCAAGTGAAACGATTTTCATAAATCCTTCATCACGAAGTTCGCGTGCTACTGGGCCAAGTACACGTGTTCCTTGTGGACTCTTATCATCCTTAATAAGTACACATGCATTATCATCAAATCTTATATAAGAACCATCTTCTCTTCTTGAAGCTGCTTTAGTTCTTATTACTACGGCCTTTACTACT
>OIYV01001197.1_pt1 | contig 12678 bp, 6 predicted proteins | sample 1588251 | NCBI WGS metagenome assembly OIYV01 (sample SAMN03283282) | human gut metagenome | biome: human-associated habitat; material: feces | host: Homo sapiens | place: Peru | collected 2012
TCGCCAGCATGGCGGTGACCAACGACGTCGCGCTCATCACGTTCGTGCCGCTGGCTTTGGTGGTTTTGCGCCGCGCGGGCATGGAGGGCCGCATGTGCCTGGTTGCCACGCTCATGACCATCGCGGCGAACCTCGGCAGCATGTTCACGCCTGTGGGCAATCCGCAGAACCTGTACCTGTTCACGGCCTCGGGCATGGGTGTTGGGGAGTTTCTCCAGCTCATGGGGCCGTATACCGCTGCGTCAGGTGCGATGCTGGCGCTCGCGTGCGTGCTGTGTTTTCGAGGCGGCGAAGTGCGCGGCGCGGGTGGCGTTGGCCGATTTGCACCATCGGGTGGTTTTGCGTCCGATGACACCGCCGATAATCCAGCGATGCAGGTTCCGCCTGCGCGCTGGACGGCCCCGGAAGGTTCCGCGTCTGATTTTATGCCCACCCGCTCAGCGAACGGGGCTTCGCCGGCATCCTCGTCGATTGAGTCCGCTTCCCTTGAATGCTTCCCCGCCCGCTCGCGTAAGCGGTTGGCGATGTATGGCGTCTTGTTCGCGTGCTGCCTGGCTGCGGTTTTGGGCGTGCTGGATATTCGCGTTTTGCTGGCGTTGGTGCTGGTGGGCGTTTCGCTTTCCGATGCAAGCTTATTGCGACGCGTCGACTGGGGGCTGTTGGCCACTTTTGCGGCCCTGTTCGTGTTCGTGGGGAACATGGGTCGCGTTCCGGTGTTGCACGAGGCGCTTTCCGCGGCGGTGGGCGGCAACGCGCTGCTTGCCGCGGTAGGAGGCAGCCAGGTTATCAGCAACGTGCCGGCAGCGGTGCTGCTTTCGGGGTTCACCAATCAGTGGCAGGCGTTGATCGTGGGCACGAACCTGGGCGGTTTGGGCACGCTCATCGCGTCCATGGCAAGCCTCATCACGTTCAAGGCGGTCATGGTGGGTCGCCCCGGCATCCGCGGCCGCTACCTGCTCGTGTTCACCGTGTGGAACATTGCGTTCTTAGCGGCGTTGCTCGCGCTTGCCGTGGCTTTGGGGACTGCGTAGGGGCTTATAGATAGCCGCCCGTCAGGCTGGCGGGGTTTTGGGCGATTTGCGCCGGGGTTCCGTGCGCCACCACGCGACCGCCTGCTTGACCGCCGCCCGGGCCCATGTCCACCACGTAGTCGGCGTTGCGGATGAAGTCCAGGTCGTGCTCGATCACCACCACCGTGGCGCCTTGCTCGATCAGGTGCTGGAACACGTTCAGCAGCGTGCGCACGTCGCGCGGGTGCAGGCCGATGGTCGGCTCGTCAAAGACAAGCACATCTTTGTCGGAGAGAATAGCGGTTGCCACCGCAAGGCGCTGTTTCTGACCTCCTGACAGGGCCATCGGATGGCGGTCTTTGAAATCCAGCAAATCAAAAGACCTGAGAATTTCTTCAATCCGCTCCGGCGGACAATCCGGCTGCGCCAGTTCACATTCGTTCCATACGCTGTCTGAAAAAAGCTGATGGTTCACATCCTGCATAACACAGAAGCTGGCCTTATTGCGCTGTTTTGCTTTCAGTGTTTGCCCATCCAGTCGAACCGTTCCGTTCACTTCTTTCAAAAGCCCGCACAGGCAGCGTGTCATCGTCGTTTTTCCCGCGCCGTTCAGACCGATTATCGCGACCTTTTCGCCCGCCCTTATTTTCAGGCTGACATGCTTTATCGTGTCCCGATCGCTCGACGGATAACGGAACGAAACATCGTCAAACTCTATTTCGGGCGCCGCCGTCGGGAGCGCTGCTCCCTCTCCGCGGTTGAAGCGGTCGGGCATATCGAGAAATCCGCGCAGATCGCAGAGGTTCAGACTCGTAGCATGTATCGCGCCGTACGACCCGATGATGCCGCCGAGCCATCCAGCATACTGCGAGATTATACCGAAGTACATTACAAACTCCGCTGGGGTTATCTCGCCCCGCGTCGTAGAATAGAAGAGATAGCCGTACACGCACAGATCGCCCGCGGCGACAAGCAGCGTCTTTACCGCATCGACGCCGAAGCTGCGGCGCTGAATTACCTTCTCCCAGTGATAGCGCTGCCCGAACAGAGTCTGCGAGAGCTCATAGAACCACCCCGCCATCCCGTTCAGCCTGACATCCTTTGCGCTCTCAAAGCTGACCGATTTGTTCTGTATGTATCTCAGCTTTCGGTCGACGACCACCCAGTTATCCATGTTGCGGTGTACCCATTTGCTGTACCCTACGGTCACAAAATAGTTGGTCAGCGTTACGACCGCAAGCAGCACCGCTATCATCGGATGCAGCGTAATGATAATAGCCGAGTAGGTCACCAGACCGAGCAGATTCGACACTATGCTGACAAACTGCGAGAATATCTGCTGCGTTCCGCTGCTGTTGTTCCAGACCGAGTTGAACGCCCGCTCCATCTTTTCCTGACCCGCGGGGGATTCGATATTCTCATAATCGGTATCCATGGTCTTTCCGCAGCATAGATTTATGTATTCAAAGCGGTTGCCGAACGCGCGCCAATCAAGCTTTGACTCCACAAACTTCTGCATCAGCTGCAGCACAAGCAGCAGCGCCGACAGCAGCACGACCTGCACCGTGTACCGCGCCGCTCCGACTCCGTCGGTTATCAGGCTCACCACCTGCCCCGATGTGTACGTCGCCAGAAGCGGGATCAATACTACCGTCGGCATCTTGATGAACGTCGAAAAAAGCAGAAGCTTGTCCAGCGACCACGCTTTTTTCATTATGAAAGCTATATTCCCGACGATCGAATAGCTGCTTTCTTTTTTATTCTTCATAATTCCTCCGTGACAAATGTTTTCGCAGGTATCATGCTGTATGAAACACTCCGCAAGACGTCGACCGAGCAACGTTATGTGAGTTGAATTTTCCGCTTCGCAGCGGTTACGAATCGACACGGTAATCAGGCAATAAATACACCTTTGATTTGCTCTGTCACCCCGCCGCAAATGACTTATGCATGTCATCTTCACGTATTTATCTCGTTTTGTTCATTATATCACAAATTCAGAGTTTGTGTCAATTTTGGCGTGAAACATATCAAATTTGTCCTGAAAAGCATTATTATGTAAGTTTAGGGAAATTCTTTGCCTTCTTCACAGGATTTTCACATCGTTTTACGGAGAGCTCCGCACAGTCACGCAATACCGAAAATCGCGATGCGAGCAGCGCAGTACCGCCGAAAGTACAGACGACAAAAACCGCGATACGGCAATGCCGTATCGCGGAAAAGCGAAAAACTTGATATTGCGTTATACCGCCGAGAGAATGCCGCCCGTGCGGGGTTGCCGCCGTGCAAAGCCTGACGCCGGCGCGGGGATGAAATCACCGCATCACTGTCCGCGTCTCCATGTAGACGGGAACATTATCAGCAGCAGCGGATATATCTCAAGTCTGCCGAGCAGCATCGAGAACGAGAGAACGAGCTTTGACAGCGGCGAATAATCGGCATAGCTGAGTGCGGGACCTACCCCGCCGAAGCCCGGTCCGACGTTATTAAAGCAGGAGACCGCCGCCGAGAAATTAGTCTCGATATTATACTCAATCGGGTCGAATGCGAGGATGAGCAGTATCAGAATCAGCAGCACCGAATAGAGCCCGATATACACACCGAGCCCCTGCAGCGTCTCGGTCTCCACCGTTTTGCCCGCAAAGCGGGCGGTGCCGACGGCGCGGGGATGGATGAGCTTTTTCAGATTCAGCTTTATATTCTTGAACATCAGCACGACGCGGCTGACCTTGAGTCCGCCCGCGGTCGAGCCCGCGCAGCCACCGATAAACATGAGTATCAGCAGGATATGGCGCGACAGCTGCGGCCACGTATCGAAGTTCGCCGTTGAATAACCTGTCGTTGTGATTATAGAGGCGACCTGAAAAGCACTCTGCCGTGCAGCATCCGACAGCGCGGGATAGATCGCGCGGATATTATAGCAGATAAGTCCGCTCGCGACAAGCACAATACCGACATACGCCCACAGCTCCTCGCTCTTGAAAGCAGAGCGCGCGCGGCGGATGAGTATGAGGTAATACAGATTGAAATTCACGCCGAATATCAGCATAAATATCGCGATAACCCACTGCTGATACGGTGTATATGAGGCGAGGCAGTCCGCCTTTATGCCGAAGCCGCCCGTGCCCGCCGTGCCGAAGCTGTGCACGAGACTGTCAAAGAGCGGCATGCCGCCGACGCAGAGCAGCACAACCTGCAGCGCGGTCAGACCGAGATATATCAGGTACAGTACCTTTGCGGTCTGACGGATACGCGGGACGAGCTTTCCGACGATGGGTCCGGGCATCTCCGCCTTCATTATGTACATCGAGGTGCCCGATTCCTGCGGGATTATCGCCATCATAAGAACGATAACGCCCATTCCGCCCACCCAGTGGGTAAAGCTGCGCCAGAAAAGTATCCCGTGGCTCATCGCCTCAACGTCGCGCACGATGGATGCGCCCGTTGTGGTAAAGCCGCTCGCGGTCTCGAAAAATGCGTCGATATACGACGGTATCTCACCGGAGAAAACGAACGGCAGCGCTCCTATGCCCGACAGCACGAGCCATGCGAGCGCAACTATCATAAAGCCGTCCCGCGCATACAGTATACGGTCGCGCGGCGGGAAGGTGTGGGCTATCACAAAGCCGATCACCCCCGTGCAGACCGCGGGTATCAGGAATGCGGGAACGACATTCATCTCTCCGTATATCAGTGCCGCAAGCATCGGTATGAGCAGCATAATCGCCTCAAGCTCTATCATCTGACCGACGGTGCGGTACACCATTCTTCTGTTCACGGTTTGCTTCTTCCTTTGGTAGTTATTTCTTTAGTAGTTATCTTTCAAAGATATCCGAGAGGTCACGCAGGCACATTCCCGACGCGATAACGACTACGCGGTCGCCGTCAAGTATCATATCGTCGCCTGTCGGGATGATAGGCCTACGGTCACGGATGATACCCGCAACGAGAACGCCGCGGCGCAGCCGCAGATCGCGCAGCGCTATACCGATACCGCGCGAGCCCTCATGGGCGATAAATTCAGCCGCCTCTGCGCTGCTGTCCATCAGCTTGTACAGCGTCTCGACGTTGCTGCCGCTCGTATTCTCGAGCGCGCGGGCATAGCGGACAAGCACATTCGACATCGCCTTTTTCGGCGAGACGATGCAGTCGAGTCCGAGCTTTGCGGCAAGCTGCGCAAATTCGGTGCGGTTGACCTTCGAAATTACGGTAGGAACGGTCTGCGATGCCGCGAAGAAGGAGAACAGGATGTTTTCCTCGTCGATGCCCGTCAGCGAGACGAATGCATCCATCGAGCGTATACCCTCCTCGAGCAGCAGCTCCTGCTCCGCGCCGTCTCCGCAGACGATCTGAGCCTTCGGCAGCTTGACGCACATTTCCTCACAGCGGGTCTTATCCTTATCTATTATCTTGACCGAAACGCCGATGCCTATCAGCATCCGCGCGAGATAGTATGCGGTGCGGCTCGCGCCGAGTATCATGACGTGCTGCGACTTCTTGCGCAGGATGCCCATGTCGCGCAGCAGGTTCTGTATCTCTGCGGGCGATGCGGTCAGCCCTATCTTATCCCCGTCGCGGAGGACGAAATTACCGTCGGGGATATAGACCTCACCGTTGCGCTGAACGACGCAGACAAGAAAGCTCTCGCTGTATCGGTTACGCAGTTCGCTGAGCGACAGCCCGCACAGTGCGGAATCGCCGTGCAGTATCAGCTCTATCATCTCAAAACTGCGCCCCGCAAACGCCTCTATCTTGACGACCGACGGGAGCTTGAGAATGTCGAACAGTTCTCTTGCCGCGAGCTTTTCGGGGTTGATAGCCATCGAGAGCCCGAGCTGCTGACGCAGAAAGCCGAGGCTCTTGTCGTTGTATTCGGGGTTGCGGATACGCGCGATGGTCTTGACCTCTCCGAGCTTGCCCGCTATAAAGCAGCCGAGCATGTTTATCTCATCCGAGCCGGTTGCGGCAACGAAAATGTCCGCCTTCTGTATCCCGGCTTCGTCAAGCGTCAGGCAATCAACGCCGTTTCCGCACACGCCGATAACATCGCTCGTGCTCGTTACCGCCTTTATTACCTCGGGATCCGAATCAATGGCAACAACGTCGTGACCCTCAGAAACAAGTGCCTCAAGGATGGTTGTTCCTATCTTTCCGCATCCCATAATAATGATGTTCATTACTGCAGTTATCCTTTCAAAAAGCCGCAGCGGCTTAATAATCCAAGCCATTATAGCACTACTTCCAATCATTTGCAAGAGGTACGGTAAATATTTTCCGCGCCCGACCGCGGCAAAGCATACATCCAGTAAAAAACTGCGAGGGTGGCAGAAACAGCGCGCAGCCGATTCTGTAATTGCGTTTGCCGGAGCTAAAAGCCACGCGCTAACAGCAAAACCGCCCCGACGTAAAAGTGTCGGGATAAAATCGACCGCCACGGAAAATAATCCGCCGCCCTACACATGCTGCCCGCTCATACCTGTTAAGCAAAACGAAAAATCCACCCCGACGCAAAAGTGTCGGGGTGGATAAAAAACCTATTTCACCGCGCGAACGCGGTCAGCCGAAAAGCCGTCGGATCACTGTGGGTTATCGGTCTTGGGTTCCTCGGGAGTCTTTGGAGTCTCGGGCGCTGCGGGGATAACGGACTTGTCGCCTGACAGAGCCTTCATCAGACGGATAAGGTCCTTCGTATCAACATTGCCGTCGCCGTTAATGTCGGGTTCTACGCCCTCAACGCCCTCGCCCTTAGCAGCAATGTACTTCATCAGACGTACAAGGTCCTTGGTATCGAGCGTGCCGTCGCCTGTAATGTCTCCGTATACATATCCGCAAACCTCGCACTTACCGTCCTTAAAGGTATGAGCGATCTTCGGAACTGCAACGGCAGAATCAGGCTTCTTCTCGTCGCATCTCTTGCAGTGGATGCTCTTGCTGCCCTCTGCAGTGCAGGTTGCAGCGGTATCAACGGTGTACTCCTCGGACCAATCGTGACCGAGAGCTTCGATAGCAACGGTAGAGTCGGGCTTTACAGCGTCACACTCGGTGCAGTGGATGCTCTTGCTGCCTGCCTCGGTACAGGTTGCTTCCTTATCGGTCGTATAGTCCTCAGCCCAGGTGTGGATGTGAGGAGCCTCGCCGCTGAGCTCTATATTCAGTGCAGAGGAGGTGACAAGGAGCCAATCGGAGCACTGGAATCCATTATCAGAGAAAGGAGAGCCAACAAGCTTAGAAACGGTATCAATGAGCTGATACTTATAGGTAAGGTTGCTGCCGTCCTTAAGGAATGCATCCTTGAGAGGAGTGCCGCCGAAATCCTTAGAGGAGATCGGGATTCTGAGCTCGACGGCGTAACCGCCCTCGATCACGGTAGCCTTTACATTTGCAGCGGATGCCTCACGGGTAGCTGCATCGGAGTCCTCAAAGTAGCAGAGATCGGACCAACCGCCGCCTTTTTCGCTGTCCCATGCGTAGTGACCGTATGCGTCCCCGGTTGCATTGATGGTAGCGTAGGGGTTCTCAAGCGGGTTGATAATCTGCGAAACGGTATCGTTTATCCACGGTCTGTCAGCGCCGATGCTGCCGTAAACGGTCCTGCCCTCTTCCTTGAAGAAGGGGGAGCTTGTGATGTCGATAGGATCGTCATCGTAAACCTTGGTATATACGTAAAGCGCATCATCATCCCAAAGGAAGTATACATCCGCGTCGGTGAATGCGGGAGTAGTGTAATCGCCGTCGGGAAGGAGTGCTGTAGACTCCTTATCCTTAAGGAGTCCTGCTTCAACAAGCTCATCTACGCCGTTTGCCCAGTTGCTCCAGCCAAGGCTGAGCTTGCCGTGCTTACCGAGATCGGAAGCCTTGAAGCTTGCGGAATCAAGATATGCATCATCGAGTACGCCGTCGAGTACGGGGGAGTACTTCTTTGCAACAAGAGTCTCAGCCTCTCCGCATCTGGTACAGAAGCCGTCGACATAATCATGTCCGAGCGCGGGGATAGTTACGGTAGAATCGGGCTTATACTCGCCGCAGAGCGAGCAGTAGATGCTCTTCTGTCCCTCTGCAGTGCAGGTAGCAGCCTTATCAACGGTATAATCGGCATCCCACTCATGCTCGCATGCCGCAGGAACAGCCTCTTCGCCGGAAAGGGTCATGGTTACAAACTTATCCTTGTCAAGCATCTGACCGATCCATGCATTTGCATTGTAATTGTCAAAATTCTTGCCGGAGAGTAAGCCGCGAACATCCCAAATGGTGTAGAGATAGTCAAACTTCTCACCGCTCTTAAGGAATGCATCCTTAAGAGGTGTGCCGCCGAGGTCACGCTCGGAGATCGGAATTCTCATCTCAACGGTGTAGTAGCCCTCATCCTCATGGAATGCGGAAGCAAGATTTGCACGGTCTTCGTTCTTTGTTGCCGCATCAACATGGTGCCAGCAATGGAGCTTAGACCAGCCTTCAAAATTGATACATGCGTCGTAGGTGCCCCATGTCTCGGGCTTCGAGCAGGCTCCTGCGTCATACATAGCGCCGGAAGCAATTCCGGTAACCGCCATGTCGATAAAGTGGTTCTGAACGGGATAGATAGTGTGAGTTACAGACTCGTTAAGCCAAGGACGGTCATGAACGATATTCTCAGCCAGTCCATCGTAGGTATAGTCTGTCTCTGCAAGAAGGTCATGAATATCGTTGTCATAGACCTTAGTATAGATGTAGAGTGCATCGTCATCCCACAGGAAGTACATCTCGGCGTGTACAAGTACATCCGGGATAGTCTCGGGAGCAAGGAGCTTCGTCGAGTTCTCATCAGCAAGAAGTCCCGAATCGAGATACTCGTTTAAAGTAGGAGTCGAGTTAGGCCATGCAATGCTGAGGTCGCCCGCCTTAAGAAGGTCAAGCGTATCAAGCTTGTAGGAATCGCTGTAGATGCTGTCGAGCTTACCGTCAAGGCGGGGAGTACCCTTCTTAACGATATTGCCGTCGGTAGGAATTACGGGAGCATCATTGCCCTTAGCGCAGGTAATAATGGTGCCGGGACCGTCCTTGATGTTTGCCTGGTCGCCGTTGTAGACCTTCTGCCATGTGGTGCCGGCATCGTCGCCGAGACCGTCGCACCAAGCGCCGTCATTCTTGACGCCGTAGCCGAAAGCCATGCCCTTGCCGACTGCCAGAGCGTTGTCCGCTATTCTTGCCTCGACAACATAGCCGCTGTCGGTCTTCTTAATAGCGTACTCTGTGGAAGCAGTGTTCTCGGTAGAGTTCATGCGAGCAAAGTTGCCGCCGCAGCCCTCATAGGCACTGCCGAACTCAATTTCCATTCTTGCAAAATCCTTGTTAAGGTGGAACTCAAGGACGCAAGCCTCGTTCCAGAAGTTGTTGTCCTTGTTCATGAATGCAAGATAGAGCATATCACCGTCATTTGCGGTGCTGTCCTCGATCGTAGCATACACATAGTAGTAGCTGTCATCCCAGAGGAAGTTGATCTCTGTGGTGTTGCCATTGACGGTACAGGTGTCGGCATATGCCTCGTCCTTAATTCCGTCAACCGTGGCAGTTGCCTTTGCGATGCCTTCGCTCGCTTCTTCTGCCGCACTCGAGCTGAGTGTCATCAGAGAAACGCTCTGCAACGAAAACATTCCCGCAAGTGCAACAGCACAAAGCTTCTTGAATGTTTTTTTCATGATCACGTACCTTTCCTTTCCCTTTGCAGAATGACTGCCGCCCCGGACCATAATGCAGGCGGAGCCGTATCTCTGCAGTTTCGCGCCATGCGGCGCATTTTTTCTTCTTACGGCGCTGTACTGCCGTTACTTAAAGTATATCATACTGTGAGTACAATGTCAAGAAAGTATCGACAAAAAGTTTCATTTTTTATTGGCAATTAAAACAAAAAAAACACAAAAATGCAGCACCGCATTACACAGAAAAAATCGGTGCTGCGATGCTGCGGCAAATACTGCCGATATTGTATCCTTATTACTAACGAACGGCGCGGCTCATTCTACGTCGATACCGACGCTCTCGCAGAGGTATGCGAGCTGCTCGTCGGTCAGCGGCTTTGATTCGCCCGGGCGGAGCGAGCCGATGTGCAGCTTTCCTATCGCTACGCGGCGCAGACGCACCACCTCGAGCCCGACCGCCTCGCACATCCTGCGTATCTGACGGTTTCTGCCCTCGTGCAGGGTCATCTCAAGCACCGTTCTGTTCTCCTCTGCGCGGACTATCTTAAGCCCTACCCGCTGCAGACGGTAGCCGTCGAGCGTCATGGGCGCGCGCAGCTTTGCTATCTGCTCGGGCGTTGCGGCGCTGCCGACGGTGACGCGATAGAGCTTAGGCAGGCTGTAGCGCGGATGCGTCAGGTGATTCAGCAGCTCGCCGTCATTCGTCATGAGCAGCAGTCCCTCGGAGTCACGGTCGAGTCTGCCGACGGGATTCAGGCGGATGCCGTAGCTCTCTACAAGCTCCGCGACCGTCCTTCTGCCGAGCTCATCCGAGAGAGTAGTGACGTAGCCGCGCGGCTTGTTCAGCATTACCGTGAGGTATTTTTCCGCGGGCTTTACGCGCACGCCGTCTATCTCGACGACATCGCGTCCAGGTATTATGTTGCAGCCGAGACTCGCCGTCTCGCCGTTGACGCTGACCCGCCCCTCGGTTATGCACTGCTCTGCGGCGCGGCGACTCATTACGCCGCAGGCGGAAATGTACTTTTGCAGGCGAACGCGCTCGCCCTGACCGTTCTTCTCTTCCAAAATGCTTCCTCTTTTTACGTCCTTGTTGTGATTCTTACGCACCCGCCGATTTTATGCCATACCGGCAGACATTGCTGCAGCTGTGATGTATCGTTGCTGCATATCCGTTTCCGTAGTTATATATTCGTGTGCGCCATATCCGTGTGCGCGGGGCTGCGCGTCATTCTCTCCCGCCGAGCAGTGCCGACAGACGTGAGCCGAGCGATGCGAAAAAGCCCGAAATCCCGCTCGGCTTCTCCTCCGCAGCGCTCTCTGCGCAGAGCGGCACCGCCGCGACCTCGCGGTCGCCTACGTAATAGCGCACCGTTCCGACCGTCTGACCCGATTCTATCGGCGCGAAAACGAAGCGCGGCAGCTCGACCACCCTCCGCAGCTCGGCGTTTCGCGGGAGCACGGCGCTTACCTCACCGCCGTTTGAGACGGTCAGACTGTCCGACTCCGCGCCCTCAAGCGGCAGGGTGTAGCTAAGCTCGCCCGCACCGCACAGCAGCCGCTCCGCATAGGCGGAAAAGCCCGCATCGAGCATGGCGGTGTGGTCTGCCCAGTCGCTGTGATCGTCGAGCGTTACCGCGATGAGCGTTACCCCGTCGCGCCGCGCGGCGCTGACAAGGCATCTCCCCGCAGAGGAGGTATAGCCCGTTTTTACGCCGATAGCGCCGTCATACGACCGCAGCATCCGATTGTGATTGACAAGCAGTCGGCTGACGCTGCCGTCCTCGGTGCTTATCGTCTTTTTATATGTACCCGCTATCTCGGAAAAGGTCTCGTTTTCGAGCGCCGCAGCAGCTATCGCGGCAAGCTCGCGCGCGGTGGTATAATGTCCCTCGCTGTCGAGCCCGTGCGGGTTCGCGAAATGCGTGTTTTTCAGCCCGAGCTGTTCCGCCTTTTCGTTCATCATGGCGACAAAGCCCGCCTCATCTCCGCCGACCGTTATCGCTATCTGCTCCGCAGCGTCGTTTGCGCTCTCGAGCAGCAGCGCATAAAGCAGCGATTCAAGCGAGATGCGCTCGCCCTCCCGCAGATAGACCGATGAGCCGATTATACCGACCGCGTCGCCCGACACCGTCGCTACCGTGTCGAGCGGCGCGTTCTCGATGGCTACAAGCGCGGTCATTATCTTGGTCGTGCTCGCCATCGGACGCACCTCGTCCGGCAGAAGCTCATACAGCAGCTCGCCCGACTCGGCACACATCAGCGCGGCGCTGTGGGCTCCAACCGAGACCGCGGGAAAATACTCCGCCGCAGACGGGCTGCTGACGGGAACATGGCTCTCGCGCGATGCTCCGCCCGTCGTTCCGCCCGATGTTCCTCCCGAAGCACCGTCGGAGCTTCCCGAAACGAGCACCGCCTCGCCTATCCTCGGCGTTCTGCCGATGCTCGCCATCGCCGCGACATAGCCGTCCGAAACCGAGTCCGACATCACCGCGCCGGGAACCGACGCATCGGAGACCGAGCCCGCAGCGCCGACCATCAGCGCCGCGCAAAGCGAGACAAGCGCGTACGTTAGCACCGCCGCGCCGAGCACGCACAGCGCAAGCAGAAACGCGACAAACCCGCCCGCGCGTCTGCGGCAGCTCACTACGCGGGTGCAGTTATTTTTATCCTTCAAGCGGGGACACCCCCTACACCGTTTATTCGGCGCAGCCCGACGGGCACGCCGTTCCTCGGTACAGGTATATGACGGGGTACGGCAGATTATGCCCCGCGCGGTGCGGGAGTATGGCGCAGGTACGGCGAGCGATTCGAGAACGCGGTACGGGGTGCCGTGCGCGAACATGGTGCGGGGGTATGCGCGACGCGGTGGGGTGCAGTGCGCATCGTTTTGAGAACACGACGCGCCGTGCGTGATACATGTTGGGCATGTTCCGCGTCGATTTTCGGGGATGTAATGCGACGATTACGCCTGACCCTTCTCCTCCGCAGCC
>OIYV01001198.1_pt1 | contig 12666 bp, 12 predicted proteins | sample 1588251 | NCBI WGS metagenome assembly OIYV01 (sample SAMN03283282) | human gut metagenome | biome: human-associated habitat; material: feces | host: Homo sapiens | place: Peru | collected 2012
CTAAAATAGCATTGAATATACTTTGTACTGTTCGCAAATAAGGTTAGCCGTGTTACTCAGCTTGTCCTTGTTTGCTACTACATATTTTTTGAACTTCATACTTTTCCCGGAAACAGTGATTTCAGCGTTGATCTTCATTTTTTGCTGTGCAACCAGCCATCCAACGATGTCTTGGGTAACACCTTGAGAGTCATCCGAAAGTAAAACATAAGCCTGTAAGATGTTACAGGAAATGCTATCTCCTGCATGACTTACCTGACATGTCATTGTTCCGATGCCGCCAGAGCAACGTTCTGCAATTGTGCGGAAGTTCTGCGCTTTGATTGCTTCTCTATCTCGGCAATAAAGCAGATAGCGCTCTACTGCCTTTGCGCTGAAGGAACTGGCGGGAGTAAAAATCAACGAGAAAAGTTCTGAACTGAATTGATTAGGAGCGGTTCTTTCGAGGTATGTACTCGCCGCATCACTTCGAAGCTGTGAACCGTTGGCATTCATTTTCTTGATAAACTGAATTTTCGTCGGAACATCGGCCTGTGTTCCGCAGATATACTCAATAAATGAACTTGGATCAATCTTCAAACCGCCGCCAGAAAGAATATCCGTGATCTCTGCTTTGACTTCGTTGCTGTCTGTTGATGAATTCATATATTTTGACAAGAGCTCATTAAAGAAACTTGTGTTCAGTCCCTTGTCAAATATGGCTTTCACAATTGCAGGCTTTTCATTCCCGTCGACAGCGCACTTAAGGACATAGTTCTGAACTGTACTTGTAGGGAGTTGAGGGGATTTGTCCAAAAGATAAAGGATAACCTCTTTTCGGGTGGCCACTGGATCCTGGTTAAAGCAGAGATAGTTGGTCATCACGGCCTCAACGCTCTTGGCCTCAACCTTAAACTCAAACAATTTGTCGAGTATGGAAATCTTGTCGGAAGCCGTTAAGTCACGCTCGGAAAGCATAGCAATGACTGTCTTACTGGGAACGAGCACATACTGGTTGCCACGCTTCAGACAGTCCAGTGCTCCAACTGCGGTCTTGGAATCCTTACAAGTGCACGCAAAGTTGAGGATACGAAAGACATCATCATCTACAAGTTTTTTGCTGCAATAGGCATCAAGAATAGAAAGTGTATTTTCATTTCCCGCTACAGGCAAAATATTGCGGACTACAAATTCAAGGCTCACATCCATACCGTTTGCTACGGCTGCATTAATGACAGTAGCCTTGGTGTCGATTGAGTCGCTGGGAGAAGTCAAATACTTTTCGATGACAGCACAATCTTCGTGAGCAAGCGCATGCGTTTTGATGAGATCAGCTATATGTTCCCGCTTCTTATCGCCATCAGGATACTTCTGAAGTACTTCGGATAACGCCATGCTGACATTGATGTTGTTTGTATTGCTCAGAACATCATCCGCCAGGTCATGTCTACCGTTTTTGAGAGCGTATGTAAGGAGATTGCCGTTGGCGTCTTTGGAGTAGACCTGTTTGGCGTCAAGCATCTGGAGAACATAGTCCCGGCGGGCGGAGTCATTCAGCGAATCATATACAAGGACCAATGTCGCAAAGATATCCGGCTCTTCCAAAAACTCGTAGAGAACTTCTTCCTCCTCGGTAACTGTCGGGCTGATTCCGCGCAAAAGCTCGTAGTTCTTTTTCAATTGAGCAAAAAGATTGCGAACATCCCGTTCCGAACATGCCCCCGGAGTAATGACGCTAATCATCTCATGTGTGATTTTTGCAATTAAAGTTCCAACATAGCGCGAATCTATTTTTTCACATTCGACGAGGTTTTTTGCTGCGCTGTCCAGTCGACGAAATGCAGTATCAAGCAAACACTGCCTCACAACATTTTTGATTGTAAAGAGGCCGTCGTATTGTTCCTGCCGTTCAATTTCAGCACCGCAATATAGGCATTTCCACAGTTTCTTTTCCTTGATATATTGCAATCTGCCTGCACATTGCGTGCATTTTCTCGCAACAAAACTCACTCCCATACCGGACGCTCTCCAATCTTTTGTTTACTACTTACTTAGAAAGAGCCAGTTTCTTATTACGCTCCACATAGAGCAACTCAAGTTCCTTGCACACCTGAAGTGCATCAGGAATCTGATTGTTATCGATAGAAACTCTCAGCTCGGAAATCTTGCGCATAATGCGCTGCTCAACAAGTTCGACAGCAGCGGTGGACATCGGATCTGAATACTTGACGGTATCGGCAAGCTTGTTCAGTGCCTGCCTGAGTTCGGGATCAGTGCAGGAAGATGACAACATCTCGACATCTACCAAAATAGATTTGAGGTTGGTTACATTCTGCTTCACATTCTCGCCGATTGCCTGAACGGTATCTCTGGCAAGCAACGAAATGATTGCAATGATGAGGAATGCAGCCAAAATCAAAGTCTGAATCACCAAAGCCAGCGTAAACCCGGCATTCTGGAAAACCATAAAAACTGCACCAACTATCAGAGATGCACAAAGATAGTAGATTGAGAAAGATGCAAGAGGGATTCCGAAGAAAGCGGTCTCAACATCAGCGGTCTTAAAAGACAGGAACATGCTTAGAATTTGGACGATAAAAGCTACGGTCATAAATGCATAACTGAGCCAGAACACCTTGGTGTGGGTTTTAAAGATAGTGAACACGAGCAGATTGAACACACCGAGAAGAATTACATATATGAGTCCAATGCTTACTGTTGCTTTTCCTTTTTTCATGTTTTTTCTCCTTATAATTTAGTGCCGCATTCCATGCAGAATTTTGCTCCATCGGCAAGAGATGCGCCGCAGTTGGGGCAGGAATTGCCGAACTTGTGCCCACACTCAGGGCAGAATTTTGCTTTAGGGACACTCTTACCGCAATTGGGGCAGATAACCATCCCAGCCTCTACAGGTATGCGCTCTCCGCAGTTCAGGCAGAATTTTGCATTTTCCGGAAGATCTGCGCCGCACTTGGGGCACTTGCTATTTTCGCTTTCATGCAAGGTTTCGGACTTGGGTTTAAAGAAATCATTTACATCAATGGAGGATGGAGCTTGCCCAACATGGGAACTCGTCCCAGCCGCATTCTTGGGCGGTTTCTCTGTGGGAATTTTTTCGGGATCAAGTGCGCTTCTCGCAATGTCAACGATGGAGCCTCCCATGGCACCACCCATCATAAAGCCGCCAACAGCTCCGCCAATATTTCCCATAGTACCTTGATTGCTGGCAAACTTTTCGGCAATCACCATCTGCCGCTCTTCTTGCCATGTATAGCCTTCGATCAATCTGCTCGTTCTTCGTTCTTTCGCTTCGCTGACCTTTTTGTAATCGGCCTCTGGAACCTCAATCGTTTCAATGTTGAAGAACTCGATTCGGACACCATATTCCTCGAATACTTTATCTAAACGTTCTTTAATAACGCCACTCAGTTCGAATAGGTGTGCATTCATCATGAAATAGCTCAGCATGCCGTTAATCATGATTTTCGAGATGCAATCCTTGACGTGGCTGGAAATAATCCCTCTGAATTTTGCAATTAAATCATCGGGAGTAAAACGATCCCTGAAACCAACGATTTTCAGCATAAACTTGCGGGAATTTTCTACAGAAACAGACATACTTCCGTTGGCCATGACATGCATGAAAATGTCATATAAAGGATCTTCTAAAGCAATAGGACCCTGTGTGCCCCAAAGGAGATCCATTGCGTGAACTTTGTTGATGAAAAAGACCTTACAAGGGAATGGGGAATTCCCTCCGGTAGGAATTTCAATAAGTGTTCTGGCGATGGGAATGTTGGGAACAGACAGAGTCCTACGACCTGCAGTAAACAAATCTGCAGCATTACCGTTTACAACGAGCAATGCCTCATGAGTTTCGTCTACAATTAATTGAGATGTTGCGTTAAAATCTTCTATGGGAAATTTCCAAACCAGCGCATCTTGCGGGCCTTCAAATTTGATTACCTCTGCGATAGCCATACTATTTTCTCCTTTATTTATGTAGCGGCAATATTGTTAAATTGCTCTACCAACTGAGTCGGATATACACCAAGTTCTCTTATCATTTGTGAGGTTTCTACCACTGAGTCAAAGAAAAAGATTAGTGACAGATAAGTATTCCAAGACATTGCTCTTTTCCCGTTTTCTATTGCATAATATGTCTGCCTTGATATGCCAATAATATTTGCAAGGTCTTCTTGGGATATGTCTGTATGCGCTCGTAGTGCAGCGAGCTTCGAAGTGAGTATCTCAATATATTTATCTTTTTGCGATTGTGAGAGCTCCCAACACTTTTTGCCTCGATTTATCAAGCACATGCCTCCTAATATTTTTTCCAATTAAACAATACTATCTTTCGTGAAGTATCTAACTTCATGACAAAAGCCGCCGGATGCCTGCTGTGCAAGCATCCGGCGGCTTTTTGACGGTTTTCTTGACGGCTATAATGTGAGCCGCTGCATGTTTGTTTTCTTGGTGTCCATTGAAGAATGAACGTATCTGTTCAGGGTGATGTTTACGCTGGAGTGGCCCAAAAGCTCACTGAGGGTCTTAACATCAAATCCCAGTTCAATGCAGCGAGTTGCAAAGGTGTGCCGTAACGCATGATAATTTACATCGGTCAGGCCACATTCTTTGGTGTACTTCTTGAAAGTGTACTGCAATGAACGCGGCTCGATATATCTGTCGCTACATCCGGTCAGTATATATGCTTTAGGATTGTGTTTCAGCGACGCAGCGTATTCAAGGACAAAACCAGGCAGCGGAATATCCCGAATGGCTTTTTTGCTTTTAGGTTCAGTTATAACAATCTTCGTTTTCTTACAGGCCCCAACATCCGTGGCTTGAATGCGCTGCAGAGTTTCCCGAATGGACAAAATGCCTTCCGAGAAATCTATGCTCTCCCATTTCAAAGCGCAGACTTCTCCGATACGGATCCCAGTATACATGCAGAGCAGCACACCGAATTTGGTCAGATTCATATCCCGCATAAGGATATCACAGAGTCTGTGTTGCTCGTCGATACTCAGGACGCGCATATCAAGCTGCGTTTTTTTAACAGTCAACCGGTCGAGATAGCAATTAACTGAGTACCCAGAACAATTTGCATAATCGATCGACCCCTTGATAAGGGTTAAAAGATCCGAAACAGTCTTGGGGGCCAAACCACCTTTTTTATCGACACGCCCCTTGTTCAAAAGAAAAGAGATGTGTTTTTCGACCGTCTGGGTAGTCAGCTTGTCCGTTGGCAGCTCTCCTAAGTAAGGTAGAATGTGGACATTTGCAAGATGGACATATCGGGAATAAGTCGACTCTTTTATATGAACGCGGGACATGGCAATCCAGTTGCGAAGAATATCCCCGTACTTTGTATGGCTGGGAGAGCAGTCGATGTTTTGCGCTTGGGCAATCCGCCTGTCCAGCAGCTTTTGCTTCGCATCGGCATAGCTTTTCCCATAAACATATGCGTATCTCGCCTTCCCGTCAGCAGAACGCTCCTTGATGTACCGACCTTCCCAACGACCATCTTTTCGCTTGTAAATATTCTCGCCTCTTTTGGACACAGAAAACACTCCTCTCATTGATCCTTGCTGACGGCTACTATGACGGCTTTGAGAGTAGACATCGCAACGAATACACGGATTCAGGAGCGTCTGACCTCCTTCTGCCAAAATAATGGGAGTTTTTCTGGCAATCAGAGCGCGGCATATTGACAAATCCGACAACATTTTGTAGAATAATTTTAATCGAATCTTGCCGGATTTTGTGTCCTCAAGTTAGATACTTCACGAAATAATCAATTCAGGTTTCGAGAAAATAATAGGAGGCCTTTTGCTTGAACAATAAATGCAAAAAGAATTGGGAGCTTACCCAAACGCAAAAAGAAGAATACATTGAGAAGCTTACCTCAAAACTTGCTGCATTGCGTGCCCATGCAAACATATCCCAGGAAGACCTTTCAAATATTATCGGTGTTTCGAGGCAAACATTTTATGCAATCGAGGCAAGAAAACGGCGTATGTCATGGAATACATATATGTCTCTTATCCTGTTTTTTGATGTCGTTGAAGATACCTCACAAATGCTACGAGAGCTTGATATCTATCCATCGGAGTTGGTTGCAAATCTGAATGGCAAATCAAACTAACGTGCTGGAGATAAGTTCATAACACACCTATTGAGTGGCTGAAGTTTTTACAAAAAAGAATGGTGAGTGCTGCAAATGTGCGGCATCCAGGAAGGATGTGCGAAAAATGAGAGATTCCATTATCGTTTGGGGGGTACGTTCCTCTTTCGGAAGAAAAAATGTGATAAAGAGTCTCTCAAGAAGAGTCTTTACATTTATTTTGATTATTGCGGCACTTGTGTCATTATCCTCGGTTCAGTGCTTTGCGGTTGGACAATCTTCGAATGGACGAATTATCAATGTTGTATACGATGATTCCCGGAGTATGTACCTAAACAATGAGACCCGTTGGTGTCAGGCTAAATACGCAATGGAAGTTTTCTGCGCCATGATGGACGAAGAAGATGTCATGAACATCTATGCTATGAATCGTTCTGAGGTTTTAACACTAAAAGGTAATGATCCAGGTCGAGTTCAGAAAGTTCATACAATGACCTCAAAATATTCAGGAACTCCGTTCTCTACTGTTACCAGAGCGGGGAAAGCATTGAGTAACGAAAGCTCCAATCATGAACGCTGGTTGGTTGTATTAACAGATGGTAGCTTTGACAATACAACGCAGTCTACAGTTCAGTCTACGTTGGACAATTACAATACACAGGGGATTATACCCATATGCAGAGCCAGCAAAAAAGCATTGATGAACGCATCACCTTTTCGTCTAATCTCTGGGGTGCCGAGATGAAAAGAGGCGAGTTTGTAATTGCGGAGGATGAGTTCTGTAATCTGTTTGCAACAATAAGAGCGTATTTGACGCGAGGCGAAGAACAGTCTTTTGTAAATGTTCTCTCGGAAAACTATCTGCTGCGGGATTATATGCGCTACAATCGACAGTTGTTCATGAATGATACAAAGGCAATCCCTGCCATTTCTGCACACTATGCAAAAACTGAGCGGAATGCGGTTTTGCAGTTGATTCTTATGATGGCTTGTGCTCCTGTTGAAGAAAGCTACATCCGGCACGAACTGAGCATTCTCGGCTATGAAACAGACGACCCCTACCACACATTGTCCGACTTGATCTACCGATACACCTTTGTGGCGGATACGATCATTACGGTTCAGAATGCTCAGGAACTGGATGCCGATCTTGTACAAGTGCCGATTTGTAAATACTCGATTTCGAAGCAGGTATTTGACGCAAACTTTGCTGACACATTGAAAAACGCCTTTTTTGTTGTCGAAGACGAAAAACTGGATCGAGAGTACATTGATGCACGACTCTTTGAGCATATTACGCAGACGGTTATCGTGATGGTGATGTCTACTCTGGCTATGGCTGGGGAAAAACATTGGTCGGCAGCTATTGCAACGGAGATGTCTATACTGGTCGTGGTTGGAGTAAAACACAAGTTGGAAGTTATAATGACGGATGTATTTACTCGGGTTACGGGTGGAACAAAACTCAAATCGGTACCTATGATGGATCGGAAGATGGAGCTGCTGCAGCTGCATTTTTGCTTTTACTACGAGAAACTTAATGTGCGAGGTGGATTATGCACAATTTAAAAAACACTTCATACATATTTGTGCCGTTTATGTATGGCAAACAAGCAGACTTCAAACCTCTTGTGGCGGCTTTTAGTAATAGCGCTTTATGGAGGCAAGTTCACGATGAAATCGCCTACATGTTTAAATATGTTGCAGATAAAATAGATAGCTACAGTACCGCACGATTTTGCAGCTTCCCTCCGTTTTCATCCGCCACAGCAAACAGTTCACGGCTCAGATTTTGAATCATCAAGCCCGCCATGAAGTTTTTGGTGGTGTCCTCCTCCGGAAGAATGAGAAAGATGGCAGACTTTTCAGAAGCAAACTTCTCTGCATCGATGGCGCTGTCGAAGCAAAGCACCTGCTCCAGTTCCGAGTCCAGAAATGCATTGAGACGAGAAAGTACCGTGGACATGACAGAGGCCATGGCCTGTTCCGCACTGTTGAGTGCAGCACCCGCAAACCATCTGGCCTTGTGGTCAGGCGGCAGCTTGCCCATCAGGAGCTGGAAGTGACTCTTGCCCTTTACCTTGCTGGGTTCCAGCAGATCCTGCACCAGCTTGAAGACAGAGACGATGTGCCGGCGCTCCTGTGGATGCTCCTTATCCGGCGGCAGAAACTCCGCCAGCATCAGAATGACCGAAGTGAGCAAGCCCTCCGCCGCATCATAGAAAAAGGCATTCTGTCCGCGATTGCTGTCATCGCCATCGGGGTTGACAATGGTTTTGGCAAGGATCTTGGCGTACTTCTCCGCCTTGGCTCGAGCCGCCAGGTTCTTGGGATCTTTTCTTGCGATGTCCATGTAGCGGTTGACCAATGTCAGCAGGTTATTGCCGTCTGAACGGGTGGGATTTCGCAGGTCAATGACGGACACATTATAGCCGTAGCAGTTTTTGGCAATCGTGCCGTAATTGCGGGCCAGGTCACCCTTGCTGTCCAGCGCCAGCCAGCTCATACCGGAGGCGCAGGCATATTCCAGATTGGGATACAGGAAGAATGCAGTCTTGCCAATACCGCTGGCGCCGATCATAAGGCAGTGAATGTCATCGCTGTCCACCAGTGCGGTGAGTTCCTGCGGTTGCCCCTTGCAGCCGAGGATCAATCCCTGCTCCGTGGGGAGATTCTGTCCTCTGCGCCACTCTCTGACTTTGAAGGGCACATGGGCATAGGTCTGCTTGATTTCCTTGTCGGTGGCCCATCGGGCTGTACCGTGCTGCCCATCGCCCACAGTGCGGGATTTGATATTGCCAAGGGTATAGTGATGGGACATCATGGACAGCCCACCGATGACAAGGAACATTGCTGCTCCCGCTGCGATCAGGATCCAGATACTTGCGTTCAACATTTCACCTCATTTCATTCATAGCAAGGCCCTGAGCGTTTTCGCTGCTCAGGGTCAGATCGTCATTCCAGTCTTTGTTCTCCGGGATCAGGCGCTCCACAGAATAGTGCGTTTCCAGTTGCTCCCGCATCCGGCGGCTGGCCTGATGACCAGCTTCATCGTTATCGAGACAGAGCAGAACGGTATCGAGCTGCGGCGCTTGTTCCAACATCTGCAATACCGGCTGAATGGATGTGCCGCAGCAGGCCACATAGCTATGCCGCTGCCAGTCCTCCGGATGAAGCGTGATATAGGACAACATATCAATGGGCGCTTCAAACACATACAGGCTTCTGTCTGTGCCGACATGATGGAAGCTGTATCGCGGGTCGCTGCCCTCCACATTCAGACGGAAGGCTTTTCCGTAGCTGTTAGCGCTGCGCTTGTGGGCGTGGCGAGGAACACCCTCCGCATCCGTGCCGACAAACACGGCGTTGTGATACTCGGCATCCTCATACAGAAGTCCAGCCTTGGCAAAGTGCGCCACCACATCTCTTGCGATGCCGCGATGCTTGATGAGATACGCAAACACTCTGCGCATATCTTTGTTGGCGGGCGGCAGTGCAAATGGTTTCACAGGTTCCTCTGTGCGTTCCCCGGCAGAGGGATACGCTGTTCCCAGTTCACCGCCCAGCAGCATTGTCACCGCGTCCGGGTAGCTAAGACCATAGAACCGCTGCACAAAACTGACGGCGCGTCCGCCTCGCTCCTCCGCATGGTCATACCATTCGTTGCCTCGGACGGTCACGCTGTGGTCACTGGCAAGGCGTTTTTCTCTGCCGGAGGAAAGCAGCTTTTCACCGCGGCAGCGCAGGAATTCCTCCAGATCCACTGCGGCGGCGCGCTGTTTCTGTTCTTCGGTGAAATGAATATAGCTTGACATGGAGTCCTCCTTTTTTACATACTCTGCTGATACTGCGTCTGCTCCTCGTGATCATCCGCCTTGTGACCCAAAGCCATGCGTTTCTCCATAAGCCGTCTGCGGCGTTTAGAGTCGATGCGGATCCCCGCTGGGTTACTTGGCGGAACGGAATTGCTTTGAAATATCCTGCTCATGTGATGGAGCAGCTTGGTTGCCGCCAGCATGACAGACGGATCCCGGAACTGGTCAAAGCGGTCGAGAAAGAATCGCGCATACTCATTGCCCTGTGCCGCAGCTCGAATCAGCCATTCTTTGGCCTGCTCACGATCTGGAGGGACATCCCGCCCCAAGAGATACAGCTTGCCCAAGGTGTACTGTGCAAATTGATTTCCCTGATCAGCGGAGGCTGTCAGGTATGCAAGTGCCTTTGCCACATCCTTCGGCACGGACTCGCCGGCGAGATAAATCTTTCCGAGCCGATACCGTGCAAACTGATTGCCATGGTCTGCAGCTTTGCCCAGCCACCCCAGCGCTTCTTCCCAGCGTTTCTGCGTGAGGAGCAGTTTCCCGAGGGCGTACTCCGAGAAATCATTACCGGCTTCTGCCGAGCGCCGAAACCACTGCTCCGCTTTTTCGTGGTCACGCAAGGTGGAGAGATCATCCCGATAGAACTTACCAAGCTGATGTGCCGCAACGGTATATCCCTCCTCCCAGAGCTGTTCCAGCGCTTTGACCGCTTCTGCGTGTTCCGCATCCAGCGCATAGATGTCCTGCAGAACAGCCTTTGCGGCGCGGTAACGCTGCGCCTGCTCGTACACACTGTAGGACTGATGCTCCTCCTTCTGACTTTCCGGCTCCGGCTCATCCTGCATCCGTTCATCCTCAAAGGTTGGGAGGCCGAGACGGATGTTCTCGGCCTCCCGGATGATGTCGTTCTTGATTTTGCGAAACTCCTTGCGTTGGGATAACGGGAGTCGTTCCCACGGGGTACTGTGACCGTAGCACTCGTTCAGCTCCTCGTGGATCTGATTCCACACCTCATAGCATTCAGAGACCTCCGGCAGCTCCGCAAGCACGTCCACGATGGTATCGACGAGCTGCTTCAGCGGCTTCTTGAGATAGCCATACTGCTTCTTTCCGGTGGTCGTTTCCAGTGCCTGCACAAGCTGATGCATGTTATCCTCGATGATCGGGCTGTCACAGACCTGACGCTGCATCCGACTGATCATTTCCCGCATAGCATTCTGCGCTGCCTCCACCAAGTCTGAGTAGGCCACATCCTTGCGCTCATAGATTTGCTGCATCTCATCCCGGAAGATAGCATTGGTCAGCTTGGAGCGCATTGCTGCGATCCCATTCTTGGTCAGGAAGCCTTCCTTCGGATCATCGGACCAGACCATCATGTGGATGTGCGGGTGATGCCCTTCGTCATGGAAAGCGGCGTACCAGTGGAAGTTATCGAGCGATATCTTCATTGACTTCGCCAGAGTCGGTGCGTTCTCCATGAGGAGCGTGCGCCACGCATCGGCGTTGTCGTATTCCAAGCGGACGGCATCTTCACGGCGCAGAGAGTAGATGATGGTCCACACATTTCCCTCATGCGCTTCCAACTCTGACATTGCCGAAGTGAGATCTACGGCAGTGGCAGAACTGAACAGGCCATGAGCACCTCGCTTCTGCACGCGGGGGCGGGTAGCAATGTACTGCATATATCCGCTCTCCGAATCAATTTCGTGGAGGTTAGCATTCAACGCCATGGTGATGAATGCGGAAGCCGTACCAAGCGTGGGCGTTTTGCAGTAGTCCTCGTACTCGAACAGTTCCACCGCATCCGGAAAGTCCGTGAGCAGTTTCTGGATGAGCTCACGCTGACCTTTTGTGACCGCACCGTTTCCAGCCAGCTTCTCCACGCCTTCACGGGTAGCGATGTAGCGCATGTACCCGCTGGCTTTCCCAGATTTGATATAGCCGCTTTTCTGTACGAGCTTCGCCATCGCTTACACCGATTTCTGAAAGTCCATTGCGTCCTTGAAGGAGATACGACCATTGGTCCGTTTCATATCTCGGATGGCCCTGCCGCGCAGTCGCTCATATGCTCCTTCGTCGATATCGGTATCGTAGGCGATGATCTGTGCCATCAGGTTGATGTCCACGCCCTGCTTGAAAAGCAGAGAGCTAATGCGGCCCGCAAAACCATCCAGCGTTCCGGTCAGCGTAGCGGAGAGTACTTCAGGCAGAAACGCACAGGCGTTCTTCGTGTTCAAGTAGCCGACATAGAACTTGAGCGCATTCATCACGAACTCGCTTCGGCTGCTGCAGTTATCCGGCTTCAGGTGTGCATCGATCTCTCTGTCCATATCCTCAGTGATCCAGAAAGCCTTTTTGATCTTGTCGTTGTGTTCCATTGATAAATTCCTCCTTATTTTCGTGTCGTCTCCGCTGGAAACCCCTGTCCCACGGGGATTTTCCGGTTTATAGGGTCCAAGCCACCCTGCAAGGTACTATTTTGTCCCCAGTCCAAAAAGCCGAAAACTGCCCGCACTGCGGGCAGAAGTGGGTCGAGCCGGGGCGCTTTGTCCCCGGCTCTTTCTCCTGCTTTTCTTTCGTCGGATGCTGATTCCCCCACAAAGCGGCTCAACACCCACTCAAATCCCCACGGTGGGGTACTCGCTCGGGCTACCTGTAAAAAGCGCACACAGCGGCCCACAGGGGCGGACACGGCGGTTACATCTGCATCTCAGGGGTCTGCGATTCACTATCCCGAAG
>OIYV01001199.1_pt1 | contig 12657 bp, 10 predicted proteins | sample 1588251 | NCBI WGS metagenome assembly OIYV01 (sample SAMN03283282) | human gut metagenome | biome: human-associated habitat; material: feces | host: Homo sapiens | place: Peru | collected 2012
GATGGACTGCCGGAGGATCAGAAGCTGTGCCTGTTGCTATACTACCGGGACGATTTGACTGTAGCACAGATCGCCGAAGCCTTGCAGGTATCGGAAGGTACAGCGAAAAGTCGTCTGAACTACGGGCGTCAGAAGGTCAAAGCCAAAGTGGAGGAACTGGAAAAGCAGGGTACGAAGCTGTATGGCCTTGCACCTATGCCGCTGCTGGCCCTGCTGCTGCGGCAGGAGGCGGAGGCCATGCCGTTGCCTGCAGGACTTACTGCGGCAAGTGCGGCCACAGCAACCACCGGCGCGGTTGTGACAGGTACTGCGGCGGCGACCACCGCAAAAGTTGCCGGCGGCCTTGCCGTCAAGATTGTGGCAGGTATGCTGGCGGCAGGCCTGACCGTGGGCGGTGTGGCTGTGGCAAAGCACGCGATTTCCTCCGACAACGCCGATGTGTCAAGCATACCCAAGCAGGCGGTCGTATCCATGGAGCAGCAAGCGGCGGACGCCTATGCCGCCTATGAGGAGTTGCTGAGCCGCGGCGTGACAGACAATGGATTGGAGATCAAGTACTATGCCACCTTCGATTTAGAAAAAGACGGCATTCCGGAGTTGTTGGTGGCCAACAATCCAGGGACTGAGGAGTGGTTGACCGATGCGGAGTGGTATGCATTCGACGATGGTGATTTAAAACTCACGGGCGACGCAGGTACATATTACAGCCCCATATATGTCATCAACGATACATACCTTCGTTGTATGTGGCGCCCAAGCGTGTCTTTTATCAGCAAGACAGAAACATTTTATAAAGACCGCATGGATGCGGAGTATGAGTATTACTACTATCTCCCCGGCGAGATCGATGGAGAAACTTTCGCTAAAACAGCCGAGCGGCTTGACTTGAAACCAAACGACTTTGCCCAAGAAAAAACGATGGCATTAGAGAAAGAAGCGTATACCATCTACTATCCTATTGCGTGGGAAGGCCGGATAGAGATTGACAGCGATGACGCGCAAGATAACAGTTGCACTTTTTATGAATCTGAGAGCCGCGCCAATGGAGCAGGCCGGTTATTTGAGATTTCCGCTATCCCGATAGATGATACAGAGTATCTGATTCGTCCCGATTTCATGGAACTGGGTATATACACTGACCCTGACACCGGGACGCCGTATCGCTTTCTGGCATTTCTGCCCACAGATGTGCAGTTCTATCCGGCAACTCCGGAAAAACAACGGGAGGTAGCCGACATCTATGACAGGTGTTATGAGGTACTGGGCAACATCGAATGGAATTGGGCACCTTATGAAAGGTGATCAACACGCAGGGAGATATAGAGATGAAATGGATTAAGAAACTTGGCATTGCCATGGTTTCCAATGTAATCGCCATACTGGCACTTATTCTGAACATCCTGCAATTTGGCATAAACCTCATTATCAATCTGGGTACAATAGCATCCACTGTCATTCAGACAGGCTTCTGGTTCATGGGTATTGTCGTGGGTGTTGTACCACTCTTTACCGCAGATGGTACCTTTTTGCATAAGCTTCTGGAAGCTATTTTATCTATGGGACTCATGATGGCTGTTTCCGGCGTCATGTGCTGGTTGGTGGACAAAATCAGTTTTCTGCTGTCTGTCACGTTGGGGTGGATTCACTTCGACCGCTTGATTGCACGTTTTCAGAACTGCATGCCCCGCCTGTTCGTTGCATACATGGGGCTGGGCGGGGATGCACCGCTGTCACCGATCGACCGCTATCTGCTGTTTGGCATCTTCATGATTCTGGATAAGATACTTACCATCCTTTTACTGACTCTGTATGCGGTACGCAAGTGGCTATACCCCGTATGCGGCATTGCTGGAGCGGCATTCTTCGGTTATCAGATATTTAAAGACGGCGTAGCTGATTGGGGTGCTACGGAATATGTCACTGTAGCCATCGTGTTTTGTGCCATCATGGTGGCCTTGTTATCCGTGGTCAAGTACTTCGTGGAGTGGCTGGAACGGATACAGTCCAGTTCCTCTGTAGGCCTTGACGATACTTATCGTGTCTACAGCAGACTGTTCCGAAACAGCGAAAGCACAAATCATGAGCAGAAAGCGTCTCAGGACAGCACTGTGCACGGCCATGTTTATTACGCAGATGCCAGCAACCCGTATATCATCATATTGTCACAGGCAAATACGTTGGATGAACTGCGGAAGAAGTACCGCAGGCTGGCTGCTGAGTTCCATCCTGACGTAGCGGGTGAGCAGAGTACGGAGCGGCAGCAGATGCTGAACGATGCCTATGAATTGGCCAAAGCAAAATTCAAGTGAGACATAGAGAGGAGAGAACACCATGAAACATATCAACCTGCGTAAGATTATTCTGGCGTTGCTGCTGGCGGTGATGGCACTGGCGCTGACCGCTTGCGGCAGCAAGAGCATCGACCTGACGGACTACATTGTGGTCGGCGAAGTGGAGGGCCTCAACGGCCACGGTACGGCTGTCTGTACTCTGTACTCTGATGCCCTATTCGCGGCTATTAGCAGCCAGCAGCCTGACGGAAGTGGTTCCTTTTTGCAGCAGATAGCCGTTTTGGATGAGGCCTTCTCTCGTATCACGGTTACTGCCGAGCCTTGTGAGAATCTCTCCAACGGCGACACGGTGACGGTCACCGCCGTCTACGATGCGCCCAAAGACTTGGACATCGGCTGTAAGCTCAAAAACGGTAAGACCACGTTCAAAGTGGAAGGTTTGGCCGATGGACAGGCCATCGATCTCTTCGCAGAGGATGCTATCGTTGTGAAATTTGCAGGGATGTCCGGCAGCGGCATGGCCACGGTGGAGGTCATCTCCACGGAACTGCTCTACCAGAACACGGAGTACACCCTTTCTGCGACCACCAACCTGTCCAACGGCGATGAGGTGGTGCTGACTGCTGCGATCCGGGATAGCCTGCTGGCCGAGATGGGGTATTACGCCGAGACCACCGAAAAGACCTATACTGTCTCCGGCCTGGGCGAGCCCTTCACCACAGCAGATAAGTTGTCTGCCGCCGATAAGACCCGGCTGGAGGAGTTGGCACTGGCCAAAGCCAAGGCAGAAGCTGAGGATTGGTATTCGTATATGAAACTAAGCGCCGCCACCTGCACGGGTATCTACGGCTATGACGGGCGCGTGTTGGATTCATGGAATGGTCTGGATAGCTACGGTGGTGTCGTGGCGTTGATGTCCTGTGACTTCGGTGCGGACGGCAAATACACCATGGCGGTGTTTTTCCAGAACTGTGGTAAGGATAGCAATGGAGGCGTGATTTTCTCAGAAGATGAGATCAACACGATGAGTAAAAAAGTCGCAGCCACCGAAGCTCTCCAGTGGCTGCAAGATACGTTCTCCAATGTGCGCTTCTCGAAGCTGGGATGAAGATCGGGGCACGGGAGGACAGAAATGAAGTGGAGCAAAGAACAGAAAAAGCATGGGGATGAGACCTTATCGGCAAAGATCTCTTTTGAAGACGCAGAGCGGAAACAAAAGAACTCAATTACGTGGCTAATTGTATACACACCGTAATCTGACAAGAAGTATCGTAAATACCCAAAGGAAGAACACACTCCGTGCCGAACTATCGGCGAGGTGAGTAGTTTGTTTGTATGCCGCAGAGACGGCGTACAAACTATTACAGGGTTAATTCTTTGTACGCTGCACAAAAAATAGACAGGGGGAGGCGAAGCCTCCCCCTGTCGCAGTTATCGATGATAGCCCTTGTTTGGCGCATTACCATTTGCTGGTTGACCCATACGTTTTTCGGCAATTTTAATTTTTGCATCCAGACCGAGTGCTTGCCGTGCTGTATCGAGGGGCAGACGCAGGAGATATTCTCTCCCCTTGTCGTATAAGCGCTTGTATGCCTCACACGGCATAGACTTTAATCCGTACGCTGCAATTCGCCAGGGTTCTGTGGCACTGATTACATCGATGGATTCTCGCAGTTGGGCTTGTTGCTCATCCACAACACTTGCGACGGCCTGTGCGACGCGCTTGATGGATTCCTGCCCCTCGGCTTTCCTTTGGCTGATTTTGGCATCTAATGCGTCGAGCCGCTCCAGATCCTTGGCGATGCGATATTCAGCGGGTATCAGATAGCCGCGAGGATGGCTGCCCTTGTAGACACGATCCCAATCATACCGCTTTTTCATTTGCCTGGCGATCCACAGTTTTTGTTTCTCAATCCAGTCGATAATGCCCTGTTTTTCGGGTACTTTCTGGATACGCACAGTTCCGTCATCATTATACATGATTTCACCGGCTCTATTGCGCAGCGGAACCGGCTCACCGTTTTCATCAACCTTGTCGATCCACGTAGACGGATACCCCATACCAGTGAGAGCGCGCCCCAAGGACGGCTGCACCGTTGGTCCGCGCTTGCAGCCGCTTGTATACGGGATTACCGTCATGTGGATACCGGGCGTTGCCTCATCGGTATGCAATACCAAATTGACAAGAATCAATCCGTGTTTGAAGGGAGGGACCCAGTCCGGATTCATCAGTTCGGCATCTGTGACGACACAGATGTCCGGCTGTATCAAGAGGTGACGCTGAAAATCACGGAGGAGGGCTTCGGCCTGTGCCGCGTCATCGGGTGCCGCTGCATAGCCGGTGTCGTGCATGTCTCCGACCTGAAAAATGATCTCAACAGCCTCTGCGGAACTCTTATTGCGGGAACCTTTGCCCTTGCGGACACTCTTTGCCTGCTTTTCTCTAATAGACTCCAAGTAGGTTCCGTTATAACGGCGACACTTGCGCTGTTTTTCTTGAAACTCCCGGTATCCCGGCTCATACAGCTTGTCGTAAATTTCTTCAATTGTTGCATACCGCATGGGCTGAAGAAAAACGAAGCGGCTCGCTATTTCTGCGGCTGATACGGCACCATCTAGCCGTTCGAGGAGTGCGGTGCCATTTGTCCTGTCATGGCGCTGTAAGGCTAACCGTGTAGCCCGCTGCAATCGTGAGAACTCATCCTTATTCTCTTGCATCTTGAGCAATTCCTGCTGCAGTTCTTGATACTCTGGGCTATACTCTATCCGTATATCCGGAATGTATGCGCCAAAACAAAACAACAGTAGGATGGGAAAAAGCAATGCCAACAACAGCGGCACGGAAAAGCCATGGTTAATCATGCGGCACAGCCACTCGTATTTGCGCTGCTCCTTTTCCAGCTTGCGCAGTCTGCGCAGTAACAGTTCAATTTCGATCTGTCGGCCCTCCCAGTAAGCGGCAGTGACCCGTTTGTATTCTGCCCACAATTGAGACATGTCTGGCAGCATTTGATAACCGGCAGGGATAGGCCCGCCGGCCACAACAAGGTTGTCATTGTTATGGGTCCGGTTGGTGTCCACATTGCCTGATATAATTAGCCTGTTGTTATGAGCGAGGCTAAATACCGGGCCGTAATGTCCGCTGATCGTTTTGGCTGCTGTCATAATTGTGATTTACCTCCTATTTGTGCGTCGATCCATTCTGCCAGTTTATCTCGGGGCACCAGCAAGCGCTTGCCAATGTGCAGTGTGGGAAAATCATTTCGGTTAAGGAGTTGATAGGCGCCGGCACGTGAGACGCCGAGTGCGGATGCCAATTGATCAGCATTTAGGACAAGCGGGAGGTTATCGAAATTAGTTGTCATTGTACTACCTCTTGACACAATAGATTATTCGTTATATAATTGCCATTGTCGATATTGTAGCGCAATGTGCGCTACAAGTCAATAGGTAATTTTGGAATAAAAAAATATTATCTATTACAGGAGAGCTGGGACAAATGGAGTACACATATACATCGACATTTCCTTTCATGGAAATATGGTTTTCCGCGTATACGGACGACAAGTTGGAGTATTTTGAGATACGCACTTGTGATACCTCCGGTAAACGCAGCTTTAAACCGCTTTGGCACAAGAGCTTTCCCCTTGGCATGAGTGTCGCAGATTTCCTATATGAAGACGACAACTTGGAGTATCTTGAAACTGAGCTGCAGATTTTGGAGAGCCGTATTTCTGCGCTTAATTCCGGAGAGAAAGCGGAAAAGATATTCCCCGACTTGTTTGCCCGAGCAAAGCGTTGGGCTGATACGAACCCTCTGTATCTTCCCCTCGCCATAGCGATTGAGCAATTGAAAATCGAATATGAACAGAAGCGACAAGTGTCGATCGATAATATACGAACGAACATTGTGGAGCTTATAGAGTGGAAGCATACGTTGTCCGACATAATTCATAATGTCTTTGAAACGGACAAAAATGGGAACCCGCAGGAGAATTTCATCCATATGGCCAGTGGAAAGCAATGGCTGCCACAATTCCCACAGTACGGCATGATGAGAACGGAAAGTGTCGTGTTTGACGGTCATATTCCATACCCATATGATTATTCGGAACTCATGGATTTCGGAGATCTAGTCTTGCCGAAATCGGGTGTAGCGACGGTTTTGAACGCTACATCCCTGTCAGATCTAGTAGGATTTCTTATCGCACAGTATTTATGTTCGAACCTACGCTTCCGCACATGCAAATGCTGCGGAAAACTATTTGGTATCACGACGGATTATCGTTTGGAATATTGTTCTCGTGAAATCGACGGTCTCGGAAAAACTTGCAGGGAAATGGGAGCGACCCGTGTGTATGGGAAGAAAGTGGCAGAGGAACCTGCAATCAAGGAGTATACACGTTCTTACAAGGCCCACAACGCCCGTATACGTTACGGCATTATGACTCGGGATGAATTTAACATCTGGGCCGCAGAAGCCCGTGAGAAGCGCGATGCGTGTGTTGCAGGCAAGCTATCTTTCGAAGAATTTGTCGCATGGCTGGACAGCGACAAGCATAGGTAACTAACGGACTGACTGGCCGTTTTACAGATTTTGAAGGAAAGTGAGGTTATCTTGGCAAGTAAGGCAACAAAAAATGCCCGCGGCGGCGGAACGATTCGCCAGAGGGCGGATGGCCGTTGGGAAGCTCGCTACACGGTGGGCATCGACCCTCAAACGGGGAAACAGACGCAAAAATCTATCTACGCAAAAACACAGAAGGAAGTGCGGCAGAAGCTGACGAAGGTTCTGGCCGAGATCGACAGCGGGGTATACATTGAACCGTGCCGCATGACGCTGGACGAGTGGCTGGATATCTGGCTGCGGGACTACCTTGTGGGCGTGAAGCCCTCCACCGCGTATTTGTACCAGCGGCAGGCGAAACTTTACATTCGGCCTGCACTGGGCAGCGTGCGACTGGACAGACTGGAGCCCCATGCGATTCAGCGGTTCTACAATTCTCTCTATGAGGAGCGCGACGGAAAGCCGCCTCTGTCGGCAAAGTCCATCAAGAACATTCACGGTATCCTGCACAAGGCATTGCAGCAGGCGGTATTGCTGAACTATCTCCGTACCAACCCCACCAATGCCTGCATTCTCCCGAAGGTCATCAAAAAGGAGATCCATCCCATGGATGACCGTGATACCACCTGTTTCCTGGACGCTATCAAGGGTAGTCGGTATGAGCTGCTACTGAAGGTTGACTTGTTTACCGGCTTGCGGGAAGGTGAACTGCTGGGTCTCATGTGGGAGTGTGTGGACTTCGGTAAGGGTACGATCTTGGTAGACAAGCAGCTGCACCGCAGTCAGAAAAAGGGCGAAGGCTACTACTTCGCTCAGCCCAAAAACAACAAGAGCAGGACGATCCGTCCTGCTCCGTATGTGATGGATCTGCTGCACCAACAGAAGGCCGTACAGGCGCAGATGCGTCTGGCTGCCGGTCCTGCATGGAAGGAGAGCGGCTTGGTGTTCACCAACGAGTTCGGCCGCTATGTGTCCCTGCGAGCGGTATTCGACTGCTTCAAGCGCACCGTGCGGAAGATCGGCCTGCCCGACCTGCGCATCCACGATTTGCGTCACACCTATGCCGTCAATAGCATTCGTGCCGGAGATGACATCAAGACGGTGCAGAGCAATCTTGGCCACGCTACCGCGGCCTTTACGCTGGATATCTATGGCCATTTTACTGACGATATGCGGCAGGCCAGTTCCCAGCGGATGGAGCAGTTCATCTCCGGTGTGCTGGGGCTTTAAGGGTCAAAATAAGGGTATTTTCGCATTTGCAAAAAATAAAAACCTTGAAACCATAATGGCTTCAAGGTTTTTCGTGGTGCGCGGTACAGGACTCGAATTGACCCGACGCCATATCAGTCCGTGTTGTCCGGTATCGAGAAGTACCGCGAATAAAACCTCGGTCGAGGTGGTTCATGTTAGGCAGTGTTAGATCGAATTACCCAAGTTTATCGCCATAAGGCTAAAAATAAGGCTAAATTTTATGGCCGCGCGGAATGTACCAATGCCCTCGGTTTGAGAAAATACAGCGGAAACCCAGCTCATCCTTGTCGTGTGATAAAATGCCCTCCAACCGTTGCTGCACAACGGCTTGCGGACTTTTCGAGCCGAAAAGGATGAAATCAGGAACCCCTTATATACGGCAAGCAACGATTGATTCTTTGCATAAACCAAGTCACGCCCTTGTTGCACCTTCGGTCGCACAAAATTGATAGTTTGCTATTGACTTTTAAACGAAAGCGTGCTATTATTCTTGCAGATTTGGAAGGAGGCGGTTGTATGGCAAATACAATTCCCAGCGGACAGCTTATAAAGTTGCTGCATGACCGGCTGGAAAAGCAGGCGAACAACACCCTGCGAGGGAAGGACCTGACTATGATGCAGATTTCGGTTCTGATGGAGCTGCAAAAAGCCGAGCAGAAGCAGCGATCCATGAAGGAGCTGGAACGGAAATTCTGTATTGCACAGTCTACTGTGGTTGGGATCATCTCCCGCTTGGAGCAAAAGGGCTTCGTGGAGGCGTTCGGAGACGCTTCTGACAAGCGGATCAAGGTGGTGCATATCACACCCGCCGGAGAAGCCTGCTGCCGGGAAGCAGCCGGATACATGGCAGAAGCGGAGCAAATGCTGCTGCATGGATTTTCTGAGGAAGAGAAAGTCTTATTCAATCAGCTTTTGGCAAGAGCCGCAGAAAATATGAAGTGAATACCCGCCAAGCTCGGCGGGTATCTCTCAGGATATAACAATAGCACGCTATCATATTAGGAGGACATTATGGAAGATAATAAGTCGATGGAAGTCTTTGCGAAGGCGCCGATTCGCAAAGCGGTTTTACAAAACGCACTGCCTGCAATGGCAGCGATGCTCATGGTGCTGATTTACAATCTGGCGGACACTTTTTTCATTGGGCAAACTCACGACGATCTGCAAGTGGCGGCAGTCTCCCTTGCCACGCCGGTTTTCCTGCTGTTCATGTCCGTGGGAACGGTGTTTGGTATCGGCGGCACCTCGGTGATCTCCCGCGCCTTGGGCGAGGGACGGAGAGACTACGCAAAAAAGGTCTGCTCGTTCTGTATGTGGTGCTGTGTTGCCGTCGGGGTGCTGATGTCTGCACTGTTCCTGATTTTCATGGATCAGATCCTTGCTCTGATCGGCGCAAGCGCGGAAACCTGGGACTATGCGAAAACCTATCTGACGATTGTAAGCTGCTCCGGTCCGTTTGTGCTGATTGCCAACTGCTACTCCAATATCATTCGTGCCGAAGGACAGTCCGGCAAAGCGATGATGGGTCAGGTCATCGGCAATCTGCTGAATGTCATTCTCGACCCCATCATGATCCTTGTGTTCGGCTGGGACATTGCCGGTGCAGCCATTGCCACCGTCATCGGAAATGTGGTGGGTGCCGGATATTACATTGTCTACTTTCTGAAAGGCTCGTCCTCCCTCAGCATCAGCCTCAAGGACTTTTCCGTGAAGGAAAAGGTTGCCTCCGGTGTTCTCGCCATCGGTGTCCCTGCCGCTTTGGGGAATCTTCTGATGAGCCTTTCCAGCATCATCATGAACAGTCAGATGGCAAAATACGGCGATATGGCGGTAGCCGGTGTAGGCGTTGCCATGAAGGTCACAATGATGACCGGCATGGTCTGTATCGGACTTGGACAGGGCGTTCAACCGCTGTTGGGCTACTGTGTCGGCGCGAAGAACTGGGAGCGATACAGAAGCGCCCTCAAGTTCTCGCTGGTATTCGCCTTTTCCCTCAGCACCGTGCTGACGCTGCTCTGCTACCTCTTTACCGGGCAGATCGTCAGCGTATTTCTCACGGATGCGGCGGCGTATGACTACGGCGTTTCCTTTGCTCACATTCTCCTTTGCACCAGCTTCCTGTTTGGCGTATTCTATGTGCTGACCAACGCGCTGCAAGCCCGCGGCGCGGCGACGGAATCCCTGATCGTCAATATCTCCCGTCAGGGGCTTATCTACATTCCGGCTATGTTCATCCTCGGGGCGATCTTCCACGAAACAGGACTGATCTGGGCGCAGCCTGTGGCGGATGTGTTGTCTCTGCTGCTGGCACTTTTGTTGTACATGAGGAACACAAAAAGGTTGACTGGCAACGAATAAAAAATGCGGCATTTATCTTTTGTTTGACCTGTGCCTGCAAATCGATCCTATCGGCAATTAGCCCTCCTCTCCGTTTTTCGGAAGCTCCGCAGTGGCCCGCCGTATCCGAATCGCTACATAGATCGCAACCAAAAACTCCGTAATGGGCATGGCAAGCCAGATGGCGTCTGCCCGGAACATCATCGGCAGGAACAAAATCAAAAGACCGCTAATGACCAAGCCCCTTGCGACTGAAACAACAAAGGATGCCGCCGGCTGCGAGATGGCTTGAAAATAGTAGGTCGAGAAAATGTTAAACGGCAAAAGCAGGAACGAAACCGCGTATGTCCGAATGATGGCAGGTGCGATTTCGAGGATAGTCGCAGTCGGACTCATAAAAACGCGGATAAAAAGGTTTGGGCAAGCCATGTTGAGCACAGTCCAGAAGGTGCCGAAAAAAACTGTGGTGCCCAGTGCCAGACGCAGTGTTGCCCTGATGCGGCTGCTCCTCCCTGCCCCGTAGTTCGTGGAGATGATGGGCTGCGCCGCCTGCCCGACACTGTATGCACAGCACTGCACAAGCGTGCTGACGTTGATGACGGGGCCATAAACCGCAAGTGCGTCCGCGCCCAGATACTTCATGATCTGTCGGTTGAACAGAATGGTCAGGATACCCATTGCGACATCAATAAAAAATGATGAAAACCCGGTGACGGTGATCTTAGATAGTCTGCGAAAGAACGAGGTCGGTTTGACCAATCGAAGCGTATTGGAACGCTTCAAAAAATGTGTCAGCATAACGCAGAATGACACCACGGAGCCAATGGCCGTTGCAAGACCGGCACCATACATCCCCATGTTGCAGGGAAACACGAAGAACCAATCTCCAAAGACATTGAAAACGCCTCCGGACAGAACGGCTATGGTCGCAAGCGTCGGATCACCGTCGTTACGAAGGAACGCCGCCAGCATTTGATTGAACAAAAACAACGGAAATACAAACTTGATCGGCTTCAGATACTGCTGCGCCAGCGGCAGCAGCACTTGATCGGCGCCAAAGAAGGAGAGCAAAGGACCCTCCAGCAGTAACAATGCCGCCCACGCCAGCCCCGCTAAAAAAACAGAGCCAATGACTGCCACAGTGAAATATTGATTTTCGCTGCCGGTGTGCCTTGCGCTGCTGCCGCGCTCAATGCTGAAAACAACACTGCCGCCAATGCCCGTCAGCAGACCAAGGCTGTAAATAATATTCCAAACCGGAGCGGCTACCGCGAGAGCGGCTGTGCCATCCGGCCCCTGATACTGTCCCACCATGGCCATGTCCACGATGGAATAAATGGATGTGATCATGGCACTGCCAAAGGCCGCGGCGAGATACTTAAAGTAGATTTGTTTGATGCTTCCGCGAAGAAAATCCATTGAAAAGCCTCCTTTACACAAAAAAGCCGGACAAGGAACAGACATCTCAGTCTGCGCCTTATCCGGCTGCTGTTTCTCTGAACAACTCGCCCTCCGAGCGAACACTCGGGATTGTAGCATAGGAGTAAGTAAATGTCAATGGGCTTTTGGCTTCAAAAAGGCTTTCAAAAAGGCGTGCTTGCCTACACTGTCTGCCTCCGCCTGTTTTTGGCACGGCGAAGCGGAAAGGCTTATCATCCTCCATGCCCTTCGGCGGCGATCATGTGCAGGGCGTGCTCCAGCGCGCCGGTAACGGCAGAGAGGTTTTCTCTGGCCGCTTTCTCCGAGCCGGGAAGGTTGATGATCAGGCTGCTGCCGCGTGTCCCTGCCACGGCGCGGGACAGCATGGCGCGGGGAGTGATCTCCAGCCCCGCCATCCACATGGCCACAGGGATGGCGCGGATCTCACGATCCAGCATGGCGAGGGTTGCCTCCGGCGTGACATCGCGGGGGGACAGCCCCGTGCCTCCGGTGGTGATGATCAGGTTAATATGACGGTCGTCGGCGCATTCCCGAAGTGCGGTGCTGATCAGCTCCTGCTCGTCCGGGACAATAGCGGTATAGATAACGGAAAAACCCGCCTCCTCCAGCATGGCTTTTACGGCAGGACCGCTGGTGTCCTGCCGAAGACCCTTGCTGCCAAGATCGCTGACGGTGATAACTGCGGCGGTATAGCTCATACGTGTTCCTCCTGTTTTCGATAGCCTAATGCTGCGGAGATCATGGCGGCGGTGGCGCACACCTGCTCCACCG
>OIYV01001202.1_pt1 | contig 12634 bp, 8 predicted proteins | sample 1588251 | NCBI WGS metagenome assembly OIYV01 (sample SAMN03283282) | human gut metagenome | biome: human-associated habitat; material: feces | host: Homo sapiens | place: Peru | collected 2012
TTGTTAATTGTTAAAGCACCAGTTGGACAAACAGCTTTACATTGTCCGCAGAATACACAATCAACATCTGATAAATGTCTGCCGTTCATCGGTTGAACCAAGGTTTTAGAACCACGATTTGCAAAACCTAAAACTGCATGCCCTTGGAATTCTTTACAAGCTCTAACACAAGCACCGCAAAGAATACATTTATTTGGATCTCTAACGATTGCAGGATTTGAACAATCAATAGGTTTTTTATCTTCTGGTTTTAATGTTGGATATGTAATTTGTCTAATACCATATTCTTCAGCATATTGTTGCAATTCGCATTGACCTGATTTTTCACATGTTGTACATTCTCTGTCGTGGTTAGCTAACAATAACTCAAGAACAGTTTTTCTAATTCTTCTAACTCTTTCTGAGTTTAATTTTACTTTAATACCAGCTTCTGGAGGCATTGTACAAGATGAATTTACCATAACTCTGCCGTTTGGATATTCAACTTCAACAACACACATACGGCAAGCGCCGAATTGAGTTAAGTCTGGACGGTAGCAGAAAGTTGGTACGCTCATACCAGCTTTTCTGATAACTTCCAAAAGATTAGGTTCATTGGTAAATTCTACCTCTTTACCTTCTATAAATAATGTTTTTTTATCTTCTGACATTTTATTTATTCCTTTTTGTTATATAATCAACTACTTATTATTTGCGCTATGCAAGACTATTCCTTAACAATAGCTTTGAATGGACAGTGTAATAAACAAGCCTCACATTTAATACATTTTTCTTGATTAATGTGATGAGGTTGTTTAACAGTACCTTCAATAGCGCCCACAGGACAAGTTCTTGCACATTTTGTACAACCGCGACATAAATCTTCTTTAATTTTGATTGTTTTAAGCGCTGTACAAACACCAGCAGGACATTTTTTATCCTTAATATGCGCTACATATTCATCTCTAAAGTATTTTAATGTTGATAATACAGGATTTGGAGCCGTTTTACCTAAACCGCATAAAGAACCGTCTTTAACTGCAATAGCAAGTTCTTCTAACTTATCCAAATCTTCCATTGTTCCTTCGCCATGTACAATTTTTTCTAATATTTTCAACATATTTTTTGTACCTTCGCGACAAGGAACACACTTACCGCAAGATTCATTTTGTGTAAAGTTCATAAAGAAACGTGCAACTTCAACGATACAAGTGTCTTCGTTCATAACAACAAGACCGCCTGAACCAACCATTGCGCCTGCTTTAATTAAACTATCGTAATCCATAGGTAAATCTAAATGTTCTTCTGTCAAGCAACCACCTGAAGGTCCACCAATTTGAACTGCTTTGAATTTTTTACCATTTCTAATACCGCCACCGATATCAAATACGATTTCTCTCAAAGTTGTACCCATTGGAACTTCAATTAAGCCTGTGTTGTTTACTTCACCAGTAAGAGCGAAAGTTTTAGTACCTTTTGAAGTTTCAGTACCCATAGAATTGAACCATTTTGCACCTTTTAACATAATTACAGGTACGTTAGCTAAAGTTTCTACGTTATTAATCAAGGTTGGTCTGCCGAACAAACCAGAATTTGCTGGAAATGGTGGTTTTGGTCTTGGCATACCACGTTCGCCTTCAATTGACGCGATTAATGCAGTTTCTTCACCGCAAACAAACGCCCCGGCACCTTCTTTAATGTGTAAATCAAATGAGAAATCTGAACCCATAATATTTTTACCTAAGAAGTTCTTTTCTTCGGCATCTTTAATAGCTTTTCTTAGACGTTGAATTGCAAGAGGGTATTCAGCACGAACGTAAATGTAACCTTCGTCTGCACCGATTGCAAAAGCAGCGATTGCCATACCTTCTAATAATTTATGAGGGTCGCCTTCCATTACAGAACGGTCCATGAATGCACCTGGGTCGCCTTCGTCGCCGTTACATACAACGTAAGATTTTCCGCCCTTGTTTGCTGCAGTAAATTTCCATTTCATACCTGTTGGGAAACCACCGCCACCGCGACCTCTTAAACCTGAATCTATAATTTCTTGAATTACAGCATCAGGATTATTTTGTTTTAAAATATTTGCTAATGCTTCGTAGCCTCTAACTGAAATCGCTTCTTCAATTGATTCAGCGTTGATATGACCACAATTTTTCAAAGCAGTACGAGTTTGTTTTGCATAAAAATTAATTTCTTCTGGTTTTTGAACAGATTGTTTTGTTGCAGGATCAACATATAGAAGTCTTTCAACTGGTTTACCGCCCACGATATGAGAATTGAAAATTTCTTCAACATCTTCCTCTTTTACTTTTACGTAAGCAGTATGTTCTTCAGGTAAAATCACCAATACGCCTTGTTCACAGAAACCATGACAACCTGTTGGAATAACAGTCATTTTTTCGTGATTTGATAAAGTTCCAACATTTACGCCAAGTTCTCTGAATTTAGCCATAACTTTTTCAGAACCGTTTGCAACACAACCAGTACCGCCACAAACTAAAACTCTTAAACCTTGTTCTTTAATATGTTCTTGAGCAGCGTCTTGCTCTTTTTTAATATCAATATTTAATTCCATTACGCTTTTTCCTCCTGATAAATCGTATCAATAACAACTTTGATTGCATCAGATGTCATTTGAGGATAAACTTTTCCATTAACAACAACAACTGGAGCTAAACCACAAGCACCTAAGCAACTAACGGTTTCAACAGAGAATAATCCGTCATCAGTTGTAAATTTACCATCTTTTAAATCTAATCTTGCCTTAATAGCGTTTAATACTGGCATTGAACCTCTAACGTGGCAAGCAGTACCGTCGCAACATTTCACTTCGTATTTACCTTTTGGGTCAAGTGAGAATTGTGCGTAGAAGGTCGCAACACCAAATACGGTTGCAGGCGACAAGTCTTCAATTTTTGTTCCGATATAAATCATCGCGTCTTCAGGTAAGTATCGGTAAACTTCCTGTACTTTTTGCAAAATCGCAATCAAATTAGACTTATTAGCACCACATTCAGCAATAATTTCATCTAATTTTGAGAAATCGACTTTTGTTTGACTTCCAGTCATCGTAATCTCCTTTAAGTTATATTAATAAATGCTCATTATAAATGCAAAATTTTTCACGAATAACAAACAATATTTATATTATGTCATGAATATTTTTGAAATCAAGTATTTTTCATATTCTTAATAGTGCCAAAACATCACGATTTATTGGGTTTGTATATTTAAACGCGTACGGCAAAATTACAGCTCTAAGTTTTCAATTTCAAAAAAAACACTCTCCACTTGAGAGTGTTTTTAAAAAAGGCGACACCCAGATTCGAACTGGGGGATAAAAGCTTTGCAGGCTTCTGCCTTACCACTTGGCCATGTCGCCAGAACTTTTATTTAATTCTATTTTAAGCAAAATTAATTGTCAAGTAGATAAACTAGGCTATTTAATTAAATTCAATTATTAGTGTAAATATTTATAAAAAAATCGACATGGACATGTATATTAATTACAATTATATTATACAATTATAACTATACTATCATTTAAATTTTTATTATCACAAATATATATGGGAGGTTAATGTGAGCGTGGAAATGCAAGACAAACTTGATTTATCGCAAAATGCGATTAAGGTATTAGAAAAAAGATATTTGAAAAGAGATAACGAAGGTAACGCAGTAGAAACACCTGCTACAATGTTCAAACGTGTAGCTGTTTCTATTGCAAAAGCTGAATTAGAATATGGTAAAACACAAGCAGATGTTGATAAATTATCAAACGAATTTTATCAAGCAATTACTCAAAGATATTTTATGCCAAATTCACCAACATTAATGAACGCTGGCAGAGAACTTGGTCAATTATCAGCTTGTTTCGTTCTTCCTGTTGAAGATTCTTTAGAAGGTATTTTTGAAGCAGTTAAAAATACCGCTTTAATCCACAAATCAGGCGGAGGTACAGGTTTTTCTTTCTCAAGATTAAGAGCGAAAAATAGTGTTGTAAAATCAACAATGGGCGTTTCTTCAGGTCCGGTTTCATTTATGGAAGTTTTCAACGCTGCAACTGAAGCCGTAAAACAAGGCGGTACAAGACGTGGCGCTAACATGGGTATTTTACGAGTTGACCACCCTGATATTTTAGAATTTATCAATTGCAAAAGCGATACATCTAAATTAAACAACTTCAACATATCAGTTGCCTTAACTGACAAATTTATGGACGCAGTTAAAAACAACAGCGATTACGAATTAATCAATCCACATTCAAACGAAGTTGTTGGCAAATTAAATGCAAAAGAAGTGTTCGACAAAATTGTAAACAACGCATGGTCAACAGGCGAACCTGGTATTATTTTCATCGACAAAATGAACGCTGATAATCCAACTCCTTTAATTGGTGAAATTGAATCAACAAACCCTTGCGGTGAAGTTCCATTATTACCATTTGAGGCTTGTAACTTAGGCTCAATCAACTTAGGTTTAATGGTTGAAGACGGTAAAATTAACTGGGATAAATTAAAAGAAATCACAAAATTATCAATCATTTTCTTAGATGACGTAATCACAGTAAACAATTATCCATTACCAAAAATCGCTGAAATGGTTCAAAACAATAGAAAAATCGGTTTAGGCGTAATGGGTTGGGCTGATATGTTGATGAAATTAGAAATCCCTTACAACTCAGAAGAAGGTACTAAACTTGCAGCTCAAGTTATGGAATTTATTGACTACCACTCAAAAGTTCAGGCAATCGACCTTGCAAAAGAACGTGGTTCATTCGCAAACTTCAAGGGTAGTATTTATGACAATCAACATTTCTTAGGTAAAAAATACGCTGGAAAATCAGCAGGCATGATTACAGACGAAATGTGGAATGATTTAGACGAACAAATTGAAAAATATGGTATCAGAAACGCAACTACAACATGTATCGCACCAACAGGTACAATTTCAATGATTGCAAGCGCATCAGGTGGTGTTGAGCCATTATTCGGTCTTGTATTCATGAGAAATGTTATGGACGGTACAGAATTACTTGAAGTTAACCCTATTTTCAAAGAATACGCTATCAAACATGGTTTCTACAATGATGAAACAATGCGTCAAATTTCAGAAGAAGGTACAATCGCTCATGTAAACGGTATTGATGAACAATCTAAACATATTTTCTCAACTGCACATGACGTTTCACCTTACTGGCATGTAAAAATGCAGGCAGCATTCCAATTACACACAGACAACGCAGTATCAAAAACAGTAAACTTCGTTGAAAGTGCAACTAAAAAAGACATTGAAGACACTTATGTTTTAGCTTACGAAAACAATTTAAAAGGTATTACAGTATATAGAAATAACTGCAGACCAATTCAACCAATGAACTTAACAAAGAAAAAAGAAGAAGAAAAGGTTGAAGAAAAAGCAGAAGAAGTAAGTCAAGAACCAACTGCAGAAGAATATAATCCAACAGGCGAAATCAAAACAGTAGTTTGTCCTGAATGCGGTAACAAAATTCAAATGGCAGAAGGTTGCTTTATCTGTCCTAACTGCGGTTACTCTGGCTGTTCATAGCGGATTTTGCGTAGGGCGCCGTGTGAGCGATAGCGAACCCAGCCCGAAGTAGCGAGGACATTGCGAATGACAACGAAGTGAAATGAGCAACTTGTCCGAGTGAAGCAATAATCCAAGAGGCGGATTTTGCGTACGAACGAAGTTCGGGTAGCGAACAGATTGAGCAAACTGCACAAAGTGCAAAAGCGAAACTCTGTGAGCGTGAAGGAAAATAAAACGAAACAAGCAATGATTTCAATTATCACAACAAGCTATAATTATAGCGAATACATTTCAGAAACTATTAAGTCTGTGCAAGCACAGACTTATTCTGATTGGGAACTTATTATTGTTGATGACGCCTCAACAGACAATTCTGTTGAAATAATACGCAATTTTTGTCAAAACGACAAGCGTATCAAATTAATCTGCCACGACAAAAATAAAGGACTTGCGAAGGCTATTCAAACAGGGCTAAAATATGCAAAAGGCGAGTGGGTTGCATTTTTGGAAAGCGACGACACCTTTAAATCTAACACGTTGCAAAAACGTTTTGAAGTTGCGGAAAAATACTCAAATGTTGGATTAATTTTCAACGATGTTGAAGAATTTGGAGATAATAATTCAGTTTTAGCGATAAAAAATAATTTAGAAAATATACGCCAAAAGTTAGAAAATTTAAGTTTTCCGCGAAATATTTTCTACGACATAAATATAGACAATTTGCTTTTAACTTTTTCAGCAGTTATGATAAAACAAGATTTAATGAACAAATGTTCGCTAGAAACCCCTATTGATGCGCTTTTGGATTGGTGGATTTTTCTACACATTACATTTGAAAACGACGCATTTTATATAAACGAAAAGCTTACAAAGTGGCGCCAACACAGAGATAGCTATTTACATAAAAGAAACAGAAAAGCTTACAAAAGTGTTAATATAGAAGCCTGCCTTGACATTTGGCGAACAAAAAAACTTGGAATAAAATTTCTGCCTTTTGTAGTCAAGACAATCGTTTTAACTATTTTCAAACGTGGTACAAAGTTTTATTTTGTAACATTCATAAGAAAAATCAAAAAACTTTTAGGCTTAAATTTAAAACCCTCGCCTCTATTTGATGATTAATCAATAAAAATCGGACAAAATTCCAACAATTTTCGCATAATCGCTGCACGCTTTGATGTACCTTTTGGAATAATCTCCATAACAAATTCCTTCAAGACTTTTGGCGCATTGTGGCGCATTGATTTTAGGCGGGAAGTATATTTTAAGTTCTTTTCAATTAATTCAATTTGCTCTTGTGTAAACAAGTCTTGCCACCCTTCAGCAGTTGTATGCAGGTAATTTTTTAATCTTAAAACGGAACATTTTACAAAAGGAAAATCTGTTTTTTCATACAATTTTCGCCACTTAAAAACTGTCGGATTATTTGATTTATAAAAATTTTTTATAACAAAATCTGATTTAAACCCCGCTTTTTCAAGCATTTTGGTAAGTCCGATTTCATAATTTAAAACAACATCATTTTTATCTTTTTGATATGTTACAGAATTTATAAATTCTTCAAAAACCTTTGACTTAAAAATTTGCTGTCTTAAAACAACAAAATACGACTGAATATGCGGACAAAATGTATCTTTAACTTTACCATTTTTTAATTTTTTAAACCCAACACGATTTTTAGTCATTCCCCAAAAATCACAATCTTTTTCAGACATTTTATCGAATATTTTATTCAAAGGTTTAAATGGGCCATAGCAACTATCATTTGCAAAAATAAGTTCCTCACAATTATCTAAAATATTGTTATCTTTTGCAAAACTAAACCCTCTTTTATATGAGCCAAAGTCATATTCATTGTGTTTTTCAGCGATTTTATAACAGTCAAGCTTATTTAATTCATCTTCTGATAAATCACAACAAGAAACAAAAATAACTTCTTTAGCTATTTTTTGTAATTCTTTGATGTAAAAAACAACATAGTCATCAATTATATTATTTTTATCATAATGAGCAAATATAGCTACTCTGTTCATTTTAATTAATTATTAGTATTCAATCCCTTGTCTTGCCATTACACCGATATCGAAGTAGTGTTTTATAGGTTTCATTTCTGTAACAAGGTGAGCCAATGCCTTTAATTCTGGGTGCGCATAACGACCAGTTAATACAATTTCTAATGTTTCTGGTTTGTTTAACAACGCATCTTTAACTTCTGAAACTTTAATCATATTCATTGCAATCGCGATATTGATTTCATCTAAAATAATCAATTGGTATTCGTTACTTGCAATAGCTTTCTTTGCTAATTCCCAACCTTTTTTAGCTTCTTTGAAATCATCAAGGCAAACGTTATGTGAGTAAACAACTCTATCCATACCGCATTGAACAATTTCCAAGTTAGGGAACATACCGCCTGAAACGATTTCGCCGTATGAAGTTGCGCTATCACCTTTTGTAAACTGAATTATTAGAACTTTCCAACCATGTCCCAATGCTCTCATTGCTAAACCTAAAGATGCAGTAGTTTTTCCTTTTCCATCACCTGTGTAAATTTGTATATAGCCACGTTCTAACAACTTTATGCCTCCAAGATAGTTTTCTAATTTTTATTCTAATATGGTTTCTAAATTTTCACATCAAATGAATAATGTATTTAAATTTGATATGAAATCTTCTTCTAATTTCGGTTTTATTACCGAGTAAAATGTTTGCGGAACTAACCCCGCCTCCCAAGATGTTGTATATTTATAATAAAACAAAAAAAGACAAAAAAGTTAGATTTTTTAAGCAACATGACAATCTTTTTACATTAATTTTTATTAAAATTCTGCTTTTGATTACCTAGTCTTATTTACCCGAGATTTACACTTAATTTTAAAAATTTACATAATTTTTGTTAAGTTCTTGTAAAAATCTATTGCAACCATGTAGGCATGGGGCTTTCAGGTAATTGTTTCTAAAACGTAATATTATTGCATATTTGAAACATTTTCCCGAAATAATGTTAAATCGGGATTTTTAAAGTTTTTTACAAATTAACATTAAAAAAAGTTCATTAAATTTATTAAGATATTTTAAATTATTATTTATGGTAAAATTTACTTGAAAGGCAAAAAAATGAACGAAACAATACTTGTAACTGGCGGAGCTGGTTTAATTGGCTCTAACTTATGCGAAAATTTGATTAATGAAAATTTTCACGTTATTTGTTTGGACAATTTTTTAACAAGTTCTAAAAACAATATTGCGCATTTAATGAGCAAATCTAATTTTGAACTAATTGAACACGATATTACAGAACCAATTTCATTAAAAGTTGATAAAATTTTCAATTTAGCCTGTCCTGCAAGTCCGGTTCATTATCAAAAAGACCCGATAAAAACGTTAAAAACAAGTGTTTTAGGTATTATAAACATGCTTGAACTTGCAAAACAAAATAATGCCCGAATTTTGCAGGCGTCAACTAGCGAAATTTATGGAGATCCACTAGTTCACCCTCAAAAAGAAGAATATTGGGGAAATGTAAACACTATCGGCATTAGAAGTTGTTACGATGAAGGGAAACGTACTGCGGAAACGCTTTTAATGGATTATCACCGTCAATACAATCTTGACACAAGAATTGTTAGAATATTCAACACTTATGGACCTAAAATGGCGAAAAATGATGGTCGAGTTGTGTCTAATTTTATCTTACAAGCAATTCATAACGAAAATATAACTGTTTATGGCGACGGCTCTCAAACACGTTCCTTCTGCTATGTCGATGATTTAATTAAAGGACTTCAAGCCTTAATGAACAAAGAAAATTATCATCTTCCTGTTAACTTAGGCAATGACGGTGAATTTACGGTAAAAGAACTTGCTGAAAAAATTATAAAATTAACCAACTCAAAATCAAAAATCATCTACAAGGCACTTCCATCTGACGACCCAGTTAAGCGCAAACCTGATTTAACAAGAGCCAGAGAAGTTTTAAATTACGAACCAAAAATAAAATTAGAAGACGGTTTAAAGAAAACTATTGAATATTTTATGGGTATGGAATAATGAACGTAGAACTTTTAGCACCTGCTCAGAATAAAGAATGTGCCATTAGCGCAGTAAACTACGGTGCAGACGCGATTTATATCGGCGCAAATTCTTTTGGTGCAAGAAAAAACGCCTCAAACTCTTTAGAAGATATTAAAGAAATAGTTGATTACGCTCATAAATTCTATGTAAAAATTTTCTGTACAATAAATACTATTCTTGATGATACAGAAATTTTACAAGCAAAAGATTTAATTCAAAAACTTTATGAAATCGGCGTTGATGCAATTATTGTTCAGGATATGGGTATACTTGAATTAGCTATAAATAATGAGCTTCCGCCAATTCCAATTCACGCAAGCACACAATGCGATAACAGAAATTTAGAAAAAGTTAAATTTTTTGAAAATATCGGCCTACAACGAGTAATTCTCGCTAGAGAACTTTCCTTAAACGAAATTGACAATATTTGCAAAAATACAACCTGCGAAATTGAAACCTTTATCCATGGCGCGTTATGTGTAAGTTATAGCGGGCAATGCTATTTAAGCCAATCAATCGGTAAACGCTCGGCAAATAGAGGTGAATGCGCTCAACCTTGCCGAAAAACATACACTCTTGTTGACGATAAAGGAAATATTTTAGCCGAAAACAAACATTTATTATGTTTAAAAGATTTTAATGCCTCTGAACACTTAGAAACCCTAATAAAATCTGGCGTTAAATCTTTCAAAATTGAAGGTAGGTTAAAAGATGAAAATTACATAAAAAATGTCGTTGCATTTTATCGTCAAAAAATTGATAAATTTGCCAAGAAATCATCATCAGGACAGGTTTTTATTGATTTTGAGCCGAATGTAAACAAATCTTTTAACAGAGGATTTACAGATTATTTTTTAAAAAATCGCGGAGAAATTTTTAATTTTAATTCACCAAAATCAATCGGCGAAAAAATTGGCAAAATTGAATTTGTTGACAAAAATTATTTCATCATAAAAAATCACAACCTACACCCGCAAGATGGTCTTTATTTCAACAACAACGGCTGTTTAGTAAACAAAGTCGAAGGTAATAAAATTTTCCCTAATAAAATGAACGGAATTAAAAAAGGCATAACTGTTTACAGAAATTCTGATATTGAATTTGAAAAAATACTCAAAAACTCAAAAACAAAACGTCAAATCGCAACAAACATAACTATTTCAGACACAAAAATTTTAATAATTGATGAGGACAAAAACGAAAGCTCAATTGATTTAAACATTACTGAAATCGCGAATAATCAGGAAAAAATGAAAGAAAATTTAATTCGCCAGTTTCAAAAATCAGGAGAAAGCGATTTTTTCTGCGAAAAAATCGCGATAAATACAGATAAACTTCCATTTTTGCCAATTTCTCAAATCAATCAACTACGACGAAAGTTATTTGAAAAATTAATGATAGAACGCGTTAAGAATTACAAAAGAGAGCTTCAAAATCCACTTCATTACACAAAATACCCAGCTGAAGAAATGGATTTTAAAGCAAATGTTCATAACAAATTAGCAAAAAGATTTTACGAAAAATGCGGTTGCAAAATTCTTGAAAGCTCGTTTGAAAGTTCTAATAAAAACAACGACAGACCTCTTATGACTACAAAACACTGTTTGAAATATGCTTTTAATATTTGCAAAAAACCAGTTGATTTATTTTTAATTGACGAAAAGAAACAACGCTATAAATTAAAATTTGATTGCAAAAACTGCCAAATGCAAATTTTTAACGATTAATTGCAGGTTTTTTCAACTTTTGAGAATAAATTTTTACATAGTATTTTGGATATTTATAAGCATATACATCAATTGACAAATCAAAATTTTTTCCACCATTAAACGGCTCTGAAGCACTTAAAACAATTGGTGGCGTAATTGTTCCAGCTTCAAAAATACGGGTTTTATCAAAGATTTGTTGCGTATATGCTTTAATAATATTATTACCGTCTTTAAAAACAGCTCTAACGTACAAATTATCAATATCTAGGTCAGAATTATTTTGTAATCTAAATTGAAAATTCAAAAGATATTCTTGTGCTGCTAAGTCAGTATTAACATCTATTTTTATGACATCAACAAACAAATCCTTGTCATACAACAGATTATTTTTAACAAATTTTTGGTATTGCATTGCTCTTTTGCGATATAATTCACTTTCAGTTGCATTACCTTTATTTAATTCAATATTTGCGAGTTTATTTATCAAATTCAAATATGCATCATAATTCATTTTTTGAGGGTCATTTTTATGAACGTAAGATAGTAATTCATAGGCTTTATAAGGGTTATTGTCAATATACAAAAGACCCAATTTATAATTTACGATAATTTTTTCTGGGTTTAATTCATAAGCTTTTTCTAAAGCCATGATTGCTTCATCAATTTTGCCTGTATTTACGTAATTATCCGCAAGAGAAACACTTGCCTTAATTATTTTTTCTTTTACATCTTTTAATTTTTTAGAACGAATAACATCATAATAGAAATATGCTCTTTCATACTTCATTACTGCAAGCGCAAAATATCCGTTTTGATAATATGCATCACCCAACAAATTATAAATTTCCGCTTTAAATCTTATAATTCTTTTTTTAGGTTTTTCACCAATTGAGTCCATAACTTCTTGCGCATTTTGCAATTTACCAGTTTTTACGTACAATTTTGCAAGCTGGTAATTTGGAGTATAATCATATCCTTCTGCTTTTTCAATTGAATTTTTGAATTGTTGTTCTGCGCTATCGTAATCTTTTTTATATGAATAAAGTATTCCCAAACGCATATTTACGGCGTAATTTTTAGGATACATTTTTGAATATTCATTGTTTGTATCAATTAAAACATCTACCAGATATGATTCAAAAGTCGAGTCAATATTGTGCCTTTCTTTTGTTGCATCATAATTAAAAACGTTATGAATCATATAAAAAATATTTAAAATACCAAACGCAAAAACAATAGACAATGTTATTAAAAAAGTCTTCCAATAATCAATATTATTTTCATTTATTAATGATATTATATATTTACTTTTCTTA
>OIYV01001205.1_pt1 | contig 12615 bp, 8 predicted proteins | sample 1588251 | NCBI WGS metagenome assembly OIYV01 (sample SAMN03283282) | human gut metagenome | biome: human-associated habitat; material: feces | host: Homo sapiens | place: Peru | collected 2012
GCACATGGGCCAGGAAGGCCGTGCGCTCGGGGGCGGTCATAACGCGGACGCGGGCCAGAATGAGCTCGTCGAGCACGCGCTGTGCCGCAGTCTCGCCCTGCATGCCCAGACGCTCGGTCAGGTCGGAAATGGTGCCACCGGCCTGCTCGAACATATCGGACACGCTGCGGGCGATATCGGGGGTGCCGGCGTCCTTGCGGACCTGCTCGCCCTTAGTATTGAGGTCGTCAAGGACCTTCTTGCCGCCCTCGACGGCAACGGCAGCGGCGCCGAAGCCCACGTTGATGGCACCGTTAACAAGCTGATCGAGTTTCATAACCATGGTTGGCTCCAATCATGAACAACTGCATTGGCCTTCTTGTACCCAAGATTGGGCGAACGACACAAAATCGTTTTACCGCCAAGATAGGAATCGAGCGGGGCAAAGCCTTCGACGGCGTTTGCCCCGCTCGCTCATTGCAAGGTCGTCTTTACCTTACGTTATCGTTCATCGCGAAGGAATTCTTCATGGCACAGCTCGTGGTGTAGAGTACCTTGCCCAACAGAGCATCGGTCTCCACCCGCACGCGCTCGGCAAAGGCCTCGTTGGCGCGGGCGAGCTCGACGGGCACCTCGGCCTCGGGCAGCGCGGCCACGACAGCGTCGACGTCGTGAATCTGCTTGTGGCCCATGCCGCCGACCTTCTCCTGATAATCCTCGACCGCGCGACTGCACTCATGGAAGCGAACATCGGCCAAGGCACCAATCAGGCGATTTGCCCAATAGAAATTCTCGGACGTCACGCGAGCCTGCGTGTCGGCATAGTACTCGGGCATGGTCTCGACATTGGCGTACAGCGGTACGAGCGCGTTAAACGAGTTGGAGCCAAACGCCATCCACTGCACGGCGCGATACGCCGGCTGCGCGTAGGGGCGCAGCTGCAGCACGGCAAGCTGGCTGTTGCGGTTGATGCCGATGGGACGATAGGCGCCGCGCGTAGCGGGCGTGCCTTTGCTGCCGTAGCAGTCGTACTCCGTGCCCTGGTAGTGGCTGGAGAGGACGTATTTGATGTCCTCGATGGTCACCTTGCGCTCGGGCACGCGGCTCCAGGGGATGTCGTCGCTCTCGGGCGTAAAGTCGGCGTCGGGGCCATCCCACACATCGCTGGGGTTGAGGCAGCGCTGCATGTACCAGGCGCGCGGCGTGTTGTAGACGTGGTCGCTGTCGCTGTGCGAGCCAAAGGCCTCGCGCGGGTTAAAGACCGCGGCGGGACCGTCGCCCTCGACGCCCAGCGTCAGGTCCAGATGCCACTCGGCCATCCAGGAGCGCAGGTCGGCGGAGCACATATGATCTGCCTGGGCGCCCTCGGCGTCGTCCAGGTCAAAGCTATCGATACCCAGCTGGTTGGGCATGGTCACATAGGCGTCGTCGGGCACGCGCTTGGCGATCCAATGGTGGCCGCCGATGGTCTCGAGCCACCAGATCTCGTCAACGTCACTAAAGGCGATGCCGTTGTTCTCGTAGGTGCCGTAGCGCTCGAGCAGGTCGCCCAGGATGCGCACGCCGTCGCGGGCAGACTTGGCGTACGGCAGCACCAGGGTCACCATGTCCTCCTCACCCAGACCGCCGGGCTGCGCCGGAACATAGCCGCTCTCGCCCTCGTTGCCCTTGGCGGGCACGTAGTCCACGAGCGGATCGGCGCCGCGGACGCGCTCGTTGGTGGTGAGCGTCTCGGTTGCGGACATGCCAACATTGAGCTCGTTGAAACCGGCCTCGGCCCAAATGCCGTGACCGGGAACGACGTCGGGGACGCTCGTGTAGCGCATGGGGTTGTCGGGCAGTTCAACGGTCAGGTGACTCAGGACGCTCGTGTAGACGCGCGGCTGCTCGTCGGGATGCACCACGCGCATGCGCTTGGGCTCAAACACCCCGTTGGACGAGTCCTCGTTGCGGGCGACAAGCGTCGACCCGTCGTAGCTCGCGTTCTTACCAACCAAAATCGTTGTGCACGGCATGCGCATCCTCCTTGAGCGAAGAAATCAAACGGCAACAGTGTATCGCTTCGGCGCAAAAAGGGCGAAACCACAGTCGCCACGACCCCCTCGAGACCCCCGTGTGCAAAAAATGCCAAATATGAGTACTGTCACCAATTTAGTAACAGCAAATTCCATCGTCCAGGGCTCCAGAAGTCCTCACTTGTCCAAGAGTTGAGCAAGGTAATTCCCCAAAGGTCCAATAAAAGAGACTCCCTAACGATATTTAATATCGTTAGGGAGTCAAATTGATCTCAAAGATATGTAACGAACAAGGCAACAGTACTCATATTTGGCATTTTTTGCACACGGGATATAGAGCCAACCCTCTAAACAGCCCGAAAACGCCTATTTCGATGCGCGCTCGGCCGCCTCGATCACGTGCTTGGCGAGAATCGCAGTGGTCACAGCCCCCACGCCGCCCGGCACGGGTGTGATGGCGTTAACGATCGGCTCCACAGCATCAAAATCGACGTCGCCGACCAGCTTGCCGGCAGCCTCGTCCCAGTTAATGCCCACATCGATGATCGTCTGGCCCTCGCGAACCGCATCCGAGCCAATCGTGCGTGCACGTCCAACCGCGGCAACAACAATGTCGGCAGAACGGCACTCGGCAGCCAAGTCGCGCGTATGCGTATGGCAGGTCGTCACTGTGGCATTGCGAGCCGTAAGCATGGCTGCAACGGGACGGCCAATCACTAGCGAGCGACCAACAACGGCAACCTTGGCCCCATCCAGCTCAACGCCGTAATGGTCCAGCAACGCCAGCACGGCCTCGGCCGTGCAAGGAGCAAAGCCCTCGCCACGACCCGAAAGCGTGGTAAGCAGCGAGGCCGGCGTCATGGAGTCAACATCCTTGGCAGGATCGAGTGCCGCGGCAACTGCATCCTCGTCAAGCCCAGCGGGCAGCGGGCGAAACATCAGGCAACCGTGAACAGCGGGGTCGGCATTGATGTCCTCAATAGCCGCCAGCAACTCATCCTGCGAAACATCGGCAGGAAGCAATACGCGGCGAGCCTCAATCCCAACTTTCTCGCAGCGCTTGAGGGCACCGCGCTCGTAGGATAGGTCGTCCTCGCGCTCGCCCACGCGCACGATGGCCAGCGTCGGCACAACGCTGCGCTCGCGCAGAACAGCACAACGAGCGGCAAGCTCCTCAGTCAACGCGCGGGCGACGGGAGCACCCTTCAACAGTTCAGCCATGGCTATCCCCTCTTCCTGGCGGCGTCGGCGGCGCGGCGCGCCAGAGCATCGGCGCGCGGCAGCCACGTATCCAGCAGTCCATCGCACGCCGCATCGAGCTCTTCGGCGCGTGCCCGGTTTTTCATAGACGTGGTGTTCGCAAAGAGCGTCAAGCTCGCGCCCTGCATGGCGGCGCGGCAGAACACGGCGCCGCATGCCACGTCGGACAGCAGCTGTCGGGAGCCCTTGTCCGCCATGTCCTCGAGCAGCGCCAGCGCACGCCCGCAGGCATCCATAATGCGGTACGGCGGCATGGCTGCCACGTGCAACGCATCCTGAATCGCGGCCGGACGCGTCGGGTCCTCGCGCGGAATACCGTATGCCGCAGACACCTGGCCGTACGCACGAACGTCCTCGGCGACCAGACCCACAAGTTCCTGCGCCAACTCATCCGCCTGGGCAAATGCACGCGTCAGATCGTCTGCGCGATCGGCAAGCGTGGGATTGGTTGCCCCGTAGCGTGCGACCATCCCGCAAAGCGAGGCGCCCAGCGCGCCCACAAAGGCGCTCGCACTACCGCCACCGGGAACCGGCTCGCGTGCAGCCAACGCCTCGGCAAAACCGCGACAGGTTTTATCCATCATCTCTTGGCTCATCGAAACACCTCTGCCCACCGCGCCGGCCACCACGGACCGCACGCATAATAAAAAATGGGACAACGACGCTAGGAAGCGGCTGTCCCATTCATCGATCTTGTCCAAGCCAGTCTAGCCCATAAGACAAAGGCTGTCAGGAGCTCTGGCTATCGGCGTTTCCGATTGCCGGCTATAGGCACAGGCGCCTAGTCCACCTGGAACGTCGGCAACAGCGTATCGATAATCTTCGACCCCATGTCGCGGTTTGCAGTCGAGTACTCCAAATGCGCCGTGGCAATCGTCGAATCCGTGACGATCGTCTTTTCGTAAATGATCGTGTCGCCCTCGCGCCACGAAATCACATACCAGTCGTCGTCTGCCGCAGTATAAAGGTCAGTCTTGCCCGAGGTGTTTTCGTGGGCAAACACCTCGCTCACAGTTTCGTCGTTGACGTTAGCGAAGCCAAACAGGTTAATCACAAAACCCGTCTCCGGATCCTCATACCTAGTGCCGCTGCCGCTGGGAGTATCTTCCATCTCAAAGCGATTGGGAATCGACATGCTATAAGGATGCATGTCGTTCGTGTACGTATGCACGTCGGTCAGGTAATCGTCCGAATCGCCCGAGCCGTAGTATGCCGACTCATCCTCGGGAACGGCCTCGTCATCGGACGACGAGGATTCCTTGGACTTGGACTTGTCGCTCTTCTTCTTGGCAGAAGAATCTTTCTCGTCCGAAGACCCGGTATCGATCACCGAGATTTGCGTGCCAGAGCTCTTGGACCCGTTAAGCATCGTGAGCGCAAACACCGTGCCGCCCCCAAGGAGCACCACGGCGGCACACGCCACCGCGATGACAATCGGAGCTTTGCTCTTAGGTTTTTGAGGTGCAGGCGCGACCGGCGGCATCGATTGGGTTAAGCCCGGGCCGGCCGTGGACGCAGAAGTCGGCGCAGCAGCCGCGGGTGCCGGCGCGGAGCCATCCGCAAGCGACGCCCCGCAATGCGTGCAGAACGTCGATCCATCGGGAACTTGCTGTCCGCATTTTTGACAGAACATCGTTCGACCTTTCGTGATTTAGCTTTTGTCACAGCCAAGTCTATACGCCCCCACCCAGGGCGCTGTTGCGCAACATGAAAAAGCCGATGCCGAGCCATGCCATGCCATGCGCCCAGTGCCCCAAACATGGGACACATGGCCCACCTTTCGAGACTCCCGGGCAGCACAGGCTGGGGCATATCTATAAGTATGGAACCCGTTGGGGCACGGCCACTCAACGGCCGAAAACTAAGAACAGAGGTATCGCCGCACCACACACAACGACATCCGTCACGCTTGCGAATAGCAACATACACCAACGGCTCCGACAACCCGCGGCGCCGTGATGTCATCGGCAGACAAGGAGGACGCCACCATGAAGAAAAAGACCCTATCGATCCTTTCCCTTTGCATCGCCCTCTTTGCCGCGTTTGCCCTTGTCGGCTGCGGCGGGAACGCATCGGGCGGGGGCAGCAGCGCCGCTAAGAGCGAGAGTAAGGGAAAGGCCCCCGTTGCCAAGAAGACTGACTTCATTTGGTTTAAGGTCGAGATGCCCGAGGGCGCTGGCGTAAGCGACTCCGCTGGCAAGAATGCCGACAAGGTCCAACTCACTTTCCCCGAAGACGAGAACGGTTCGGCCAATCGCTTTATCCCCGTTTGGAAAAAAGCGCTGACGGCAGAGGAATCCCACGCCGACCAGGCAGAAAAGAAAGGTGATACGTTCCAGTGGAAGGATGGCGGATCCGTCGAGTATAACGGCAGGACGTGGCTCGTCGGAACATACGAGGACAACAGCGGCATCTCAACCATGCTTTTTACCGACGTTGAGCCGGGAAGCGTCTACATTCTCATCTCGAACTTCGATCTGCATAAGAAAGAAGCCGAGGCGCTCCTCAACTCCATCGAGTTCCCCGATGACATGGCGAAGGCAGTTGCCGAGGCACGCGAAGTCGAGATTTCGAACATCGAGATCAAGTAATTGAACACCCCACACCCACGTACGCGCGCTCCATTAAAACAACGGGCACCCAACACCGGGGAGGGTCGATAGCATCGATCCTCCCCTCTTTTGCGCCCGGGCATATTGCCACATGTCGGCGCAAATCCGACCCTCAGAATGGGACACATGGCCCACCCTTACGAGCCGCTCGCGCGTACAGTAAAGGCAGGTAATCCATGGGCGGTTACAGATCGAGGAGGACACGACCATGAAAAAGAAGGCCTTTGCGATTCTCACCCTCTGTTTGAGTCTCTTTGCCGCAGTTGCCCTGGTAGGCTGCGGTGGAAGCGGCGGCACTGCCGGCAGTGGCGGTGGCGGCGGAGCGGAAAAGCCAGCCGTGGATATGAGGACCGACTTCATTTGGTTTAAGGTCGAGGTTCCCGAGGGCGTCGAGATCACCGACGTTGCCGGCGACACGGCCGATAGGGCCCAGTTTAAGTTCACCGAGAGCGAGCACGCCAGCGATCGCTTCATCCCCATCTTCGACTCTGACAAGAACGCTGACGAGCTGTTCGACTACGAGGCCAAATGGAAGGCCAACTCTGGGTGGACTGAGAGCGACCCCGTCAAGTACAACGGCAAGACCTGGCGCAGTGCCTACTTCACGCACTCCGGCGGCGTGACGACCGAGTACTTCACCGACGTTGACGGCGGCAGCGTGTACGTGCGTATCGACAACGTCGAGGAGCACAAGGACGCCGTCGAGACCATGATGAAGTCCCTCGAGTTTGCCGACGACATCGCCGAGGCAAAGACCGAGGCCATGGACGTGAAGCTCGACGATATCGAGATTAAGCGCTAAGCGACTCGCGAGCGCAACGAAAAACACGAGCGCAGCGCCAACAAGCGGCGGTGCCCCAGCGTTTCGTACTAAGGGAGGGCCGGTAAACCGACCCTCCCTTTCTTAATGTCAACGCAGTATAGTTACTAAAACAAGTGCATAACCGCACCCTGCGAATGGAGGAGTTATGACCGAACACCACGCAATCAGTCGCCGAGCGTTTACGCTGGGCCTTGGACTCGCAGCATTGTCGCCATTTGTAAGCCTGCCCGAAACCGCGGCATTGGGCATTAGCCCGCGGGCAGCCTTTGCGGACGGCACGACCGGGCCAGCGGACAGCCTCAACAAGTTCGTCATTCGCCTTCGCCCCGCGGGCTATTTTCGTACCGCAAGCGTCAACGAAGACGGCAACGTTATCGGCAACGTCTGCCACCTGTTTAACGACGGCACGTCCAGTAAGCTCATCCTCGAGCACGTTGCTACCGATACAGATAATACAAAATGGTATGCCATCCGCACCTTGCTCAATTTCGAAGAGCACAAGAAGACGGGCTACAGCATTTGGTCGGTCGACGGCGACTCGGATAAAGATGGAAAGGTCATCCACGTATGGAGTGGCGAGCATGACGACAAGCCCAGCCGCTCTTTTGCGTTCGATCGCCAGCAAAACGGAACCTACATCATCCGAGACCGCACAAACGAGAAAAAAGACATTAATTACCTGGCCATAGAAAAGGACGGCAAAGACCAAGACAACAACAAGATCTGCCACAAGAGGAAGAGCATTCCGTGGGAGCTCGAACTTGTCGGTTACGACAAGGGCGAGATCAATACCACGGTTAGAAGTATCGACTGGATCACGCATAGCAGCTACGTCGACGGACCATGCTGGATGAAATACGTCGACGGCAACAAATACCTCGACGAGCTGAGCATCCCGGGCACGCATGATTCGAGCACCTGCAGCGTCGACAACGACACCGAGCCCCAAACCTCGCTTGCAAAGTGCCAGCAGGATTACATCCCCACGCAGTTGCTCGAAGGCATTCGCTATTTTGATATCCGACTTGGAAAGAACAACGATAAAGGCGACCCCGGCATCGACCATGGAATATGCTACTTGCTCAAAAAAGACGGGGGCTTTATACATCTCTCCGATGTCATCGGTTACTTCAAAACATTTTTGAACGAAAACCCGTCAGAAGCGCTCATCATGCTTGTGTCACGAGGCAACGACGAAGCTACCGACGAAAGCGTTACGACGGCTTTCGCCAATGTTATGGACAATAACTCCGATCTGTTCTATACGTCGAGCCATGTCCCCACACTGAACGAGGTGCGCGGAAAGATCGTCCTGCTGCGTCGATTTAGGCTCGCCGGCGACAGCGTAGACGGCCACACGTGGGGCCTCGACCTCACCGAATGGGACGAGAAAATCAAGGCGCATTCCGGAAAGTCCATGTGCCTCGTGAAATACGAGCAAGGCTTTGAGGCTGTGGGCAATACGGGCGACAATGAGCCCTATAGCACAGCGGTATATGCCCAAGACCATTACAACTGCACGGGGTCCAGTAAAATCGACTGGGTCGATATGGCCCTGAAGGCGGCGGCCGAGTTCAAGCGCGGCACCGTAGATATCACTGCCGCGGACGGGACAACGGTGCAGGCAACGGAGCGCTGCTGGTTTATCAACTACACGAGCTGCACGCAAAACAACCCTTTTACCGCGGCGCGAGTGGTCGACGAGCACCTGTACAAGAGCTCGTATATAAACAGCACCGGAAATGAGAGCACAAAAGAGGACTGCAGTAAGCACATTGGCATCATCGCGTCCGACTTTGTCGATGCGGCACTGGCACGGAGCATCTACCAGCGCAATTACAACGCGGATCACAAGCCGACAGTTTCGTGCTGCCTCCCGACCCGCATGCGCATGACGTATGGCGACTCGCTGAGCGATGCCTCACTCCAGGATGGCAAGACCGTTGGCGAGGGCCATTTCCGCCTCGTCGACAGCAATAACGTTCTTAACGTGGCAGCCTCGGGCCGCGCATTTGCCATCGAATACGTGGATGTCGACGCCCTAGGCAACGAGACCGTTACGGGACTGCAAGGTTCCGTGCCCATCGATATCGATCCGCGCGCGCTAACGCCTCATTTTGAGGGGCTCGAAGGCCTTAAGGCCGGCGAAGACGTGCGTGCTAAGATTGCGGCATCGCTTGAGGGCAAGCTCGAAAACGATGCCTGCACGGCCCAGCTCGAGTTTGTGCACGACGCGAACGGCGCTCCGGGCACAGCAATGGCCGAGGGCGAAACATTTGCCACAGGAACGTACTGGGTGCGTGTGAACGGTCTCTTGGGCGACGCGGCGCAGAACTACACGCTCGCCAGCGACGGAGCCGCAAGCTTTACCGTAGCGGCCTCGGGCAGCGCGGCCGATGCCGGCACCGACGGTGGCACGGGCTCCAACGAAGGCAACACCAACAAGAACGGTAAGGGCAACAAGAGCAAGAGCTCGGGCGAAAAGCTCGCCAACACGGGCGACGGCTCCGGCATTGCCGCCGGACTCGCCGCTGCCGCCGTGGCGACAACGGTCGCCGGCGCGGCGATGCTTGCCACCGACCGCGAAGACAACGAAGGCGCTAGCGAATAGACAAGCAGCCTTTTGGACACATCAACTCGATCGGGGGCGCAGAATACCGTTCTGCGCCCCCGATTTTTACCTTGGTCCGAACGCCAACGTCGGCTACATCACCATGTTCAGCGCGTTGACAAACTCCTGAGCCTGGGAGCGGCTGCTCAGGCTAAAGACACAGGCAGTCAACAGCCGATTGCGCAGGAAAACGTCACGGCCTTTGATTCTGTTGACCCCCGTGATGTCCTTAAGGTAAACGATCTCGGTGTGCTTGCCACCAAAAACGCCCTTCTTGAGCACCTCGATACGGTTAGGGTAGATCTTGACGTCTTTAAACCTGCCCGAACCTTTGTCCTGAAACAGCAAGGTGTTGTTGTCCATGCGCGTCACTCCCGTGGGGTTCGCTAAAACTGCCTCTATGGTCACATTTTAGCCGTCCCAAACTGCCACGCGAAGGCGCCCGGAAGGCATCGCGATTCGTGTCCGCGCGAGGCTTTAAACTAAATGCAATATAGATGCACTTCTCAAGAGGAAGGCTGGCGACAGTGATGGGTGAACTGGTAAACCGCGGAGAAATGGCAATTGTGCCCGAAGGTTTTTACAAGCAGGTTTCCTCGATTCTCAACGCCGCTCGCGACAAGGCCTATACCGCCGTTAACTTTGCGATGGTTGAGGCATATTGGGAGATTGGCAAGAGCATTCTTGAGGAACAAGGCGGCGAGGAGCGTGCCAAGTACGGCGATGCATTGATTGAAGGCCTCTCCAAAAGGCTTACCGCCGATTACGGAAAAGGCTTTGGTATCGCAAACCTTCGTAATATGCGCCAATTCTTCCTTGCGTTTCCAATTCGCGACGCACTGCGTAGCGAATTGAGTTGGACACATTACCGCAGGCTGATGCGCATTCCCGACCCCGAAGCTCGCACTTGGTACATGAACGAATGCGCCGACTCTCGCTGGAGCACGCGCCAGCTCGAGCGCCAAATCAACACCATGTTCCGCGAGCGTCTACTCGCCAGCAAGGACAAAGAGACCGTCGCTCAGGAAATCCAAAAGAGTGCCCCGGCTCGTCGACCCGAGGACATCATTCGCGATCCATATGTACTGGAGTTTTTAGGCTTCTCGGACGATACTGCGTTTCGCGAGAGCGATCTAGAGCAGGCACTCATCACACATCTTCAGAAGTTTCTGCTAGAGCTTGGCCGCGGCTTCGCTTTTGAGGCGCGCCAAAAGCGTATCACCTTCGATGGGCGCCACTTCTATATTGACCTCGTGTTTTACAACTATCTGATGCGCTGTTTCGTTCTCATCGACCTTAAGACCGATGATCTTACGCATCAGGACTTGGGCCAGATGCAAATGTACGTGAACTACTACACGCGCGAGCTTATGAACGAAGGCGACAACCCGCCTATAGGCATCGTGCTCTGCGCAGACAAAAGCGATTCGATTGTCGAGTACACGCTGCCCGAGGATAACGACCAAGTGTTTGCCGCCAAATATCTGCCGTATCTTCCAAGCAAGGAGGAGCTGGCACGCGAGCTGAGCGCCGAGTACCGCGCCATCAACGAAGCAGCGAATGGCGAAGCGCAAGGGTAACAGCACAGTGCGACCAACACCGCCGCAGCCGTCGCAGGCATACTCGCGGTTGTGACGCACGCTACGAAACAATACCGGTCATGGACGCCGGCGATGACATCCTTGCCGTGGCTGGCAAGCGTGACCCGACAGGTAAAAACGCGACCTTCGTCTGATGTGGGCCCATTGGCTGCCACAGAAAAGGGCCGGTTGCAGCCGGCCCTTTAGACGATAGCACCTGCGTTGCCCGCGCTTCCGAAGTGTGACTAGCTGAGGAGCGGGTTCCGCGGCACAACCTGATTTTACCCAGTGAAGCGGCTCTTTTGCAGCCGTTCCACCGTTTATTTACATCTAGCGCCTGTTAAACGCCCGTACAGCAGCCCGCACTCCCGCGGACTGCCCCGTGCCGTGCTCCCCTACTTCCCAAAGATCGCTGCGAACAAGCCCTTGCGTTTGGGCTTTTCCTCTCGGTAGGAGCCCTCGGTTGCAGCTGCCACCTGCCGCGGCTGGTCGCCACCTCCGCGGCGCACGATCTGGTATAGGAACGGCGATTTAACGTATTTGACCTCGATAGGTGTGGCGTGCACGGTACTTTCATCGGACAGATGCAGGCTCGGGTTGAGCGGTGCCACGATATGCGTCTCGCGCTTGTCGCTAAACACCACCGCAGCCGCGCGGCCCGTCTGGCCATTCACGGCGATGCGCACCTGTTCGCCGTCGCGACTATCCGACGCCGGGCGATCGACAAAGTAGACCGGCACCATCACCAGACCGTCTTTGTGCTTGCGAGCCTTGCGCGCCCACGTGCGAATGCTCTTTTTATTGAGCCCCAGGGTCGCCTCGGCATCGTTGCCCGCAACATCGAGCGCCAGCTTATCAATGACCACCTGGTCCTTGGTGGACGCATCGACGGAGATGACGCGGAAGTCGCCTTCCTGCATGGCGGGATCGAACGGCCCCACCTTGGCAAAGTCCCACGGCTCTAGAATGCCCATGAGGCGAACGTCCAAATAGTTGGCCCTGGGATATGCCCAATCGAGTACCTCGTAGTACACCAGGGTCTCCTTGCTCAGGCCCTTGCCCGGGAAGGACGCCATCATGCGCAGGTCCGCGAGCGCCATGGGGAAATAGAAGAGCATCATGTCGTTTTGGATCGCATCTTCCACATCGTGTCCCGCAAAGGCATCCGGGTACTGACGCACCAGTTGCAGCGCGTTGGCACGCGCCTGCTGTGGGGAAATCTCACATGGAATACCCTGCTCGGGAACGTATTCGGCGCCCACGCCCATGGTCAGGCGCTTGCTAAACGTCCCCGGCTTGAGCAGGTCGGCCACACCAATCTTATTGCCGCACGATGGGCACTCGAATACGCGCTGGGTCGACTCGCCCTCAAAGGACGCGCCGCAGAAGGGGCAGGGAATGCTCACGTGTGTGGCCTCTTGGAACTCCTGCGCCGTCCCGCGATCTTCCCACAGCAGATGCTCCAGAACCGACTGATTGCGCCAGTGCGAATTGAAGAAATACCATTCCGGGTCCTCCGGACGCTCGAGCTGCGAGACATGCGTGAGCTTGAGCAACCCGTCAACCACCGTCAGCGGTGTATGGCGAATGCCCAAAGCGCTCTTAGGCTCCCCAGCGTCCGCTTGCCACGGGACGACCGTTCCGCAATAGGCGCACTCAAAGCTGCGCTTTGCCTGGTGCGAATACATGGGGCCGCCGCAGTTTTGGCATTTAATGGCAAACATCTCGTCCATGG
>OIYV01001206.1_pt1 | contig 12606 bp, 12 predicted proteins | sample 1588251 | NCBI WGS metagenome assembly OIYV01 (sample SAMN03283282) | human gut metagenome | biome: human-associated habitat; material: feces | host: Homo sapiens | place: Peru | collected 2012
TTACTTTTTTACCTTCTTCTGAATCTAATTTTTCGAAATATACTACATCTCCTTCTGAAACTTTGTATTGTTTTCCACAACTTTCAATTATTGCGTACATTTAAGTACACCTCCCTTTATATGTATACTCGCTAAGCATAAAATACTAGGTAGCTAAATTATTTTAGCATTTTGGAACCCGACCCAGGCGGCTTACAGGTATTTATTTTATCATATTTAATAATGAGTGTCAACCTTTTTAAGAAAATGTTTGCAAAATTTTACATAATGTGTTATACTATTTTTATGCTATATGCAAATCTTAAGAAAGGAGCTTGTGTTTTTTATTAAACCTATAGAATTGAGAGGAGTATTGCAAAATGTTGAACCCCGTATACAAGTCAAATGGTAGTGTTGTTTTGGAGTCTCTGGAGTATGATGATGATAACATCATTATACCCAAATGTATGGTCGAAGAATTCAACAGAAATTTTCCTTCGCTAGATGAGAACTTTTTGTTCATTTTGGGCAAAAGTATGAGTTTGCGCAGAGAAAATTTCCAGAGATTCTCAAAAACTGGAACAAGACTTCCTTTTGGGAATATCGAAACTTTCTGCCGCAACTTTATAAGTGCACTTAGGCAGATTTATTATCGGTATCCAATTGAAAGCCTTGTAGCATTTTGGAGCGAAGCAAAAGTACAAGATTTGTACAAATTTCTTCAATCTCCTGAGGAATGCATATTAGACTTCATCTAACTAAAGGAGGTAAAACATCATGGAAACTAATGAACTTGGTTTTCACTTTAACCTGGATTTTCTGAGGCATCGTTTGATTGAGCTTCAGCGCCAGGTGGCAGAGGTACAGAAAACAATTGATTTGTTGAAAACTCTTCCGAGAGAAGAACAAATTCGGTATTTGAATATCGACATTCGTTGTTTTCCAGATATTCCAGTACCTACAAAGAACTCTTTGATGCGATATGCAAGACTGCATCATCTTGATACTGTAACAGCCTCCTCAATCTATATCATGGGTCGCAACAAGGTAAGACGTCTCAGTGAGATTGAGGAAACAGACATCAAAGATCTTGATGCTTTTTTCACCAACCATGGTTACACATGGCATGATTAAAGCAAAAACACAGCTCAAAATAGTGAATTGGATTTATTCCAATTCACTATTTTTTTATATTTTTTTGTTATCATACATATCATTTAAATTTTATTTAACTAATTAATTTAAACACCATGTATTGTAACATTTTGCTCTCCAACAATATCACTAAACTCATTCAAAATTTCACTATTCATTAAAACTCCACCAGCAGAATCAACTTTATTTCCATTTTTTATATCAATTCTACAATTATTTCTGTCTCCGGAAAAGAATCTTATTGCTCCACGAAGTTTTTCTTTTTGTTCTTCATTCAAATTAGTAATATTAATTTCTATAGATTTAATTCCTTTATTTATATTTTTTTCAGAATTTACACCTTTTTCACTATTTTCCTTAAACGGTAAAATTTTATTAGCAACAATTTTTACATCTTCATCTTCCCTAATACTTAATCTACCTTCAACCCAAACAATACTTTCATCCATTAGAATATCTGAACACATTTGATAGCAATTCTCAAAAACAATTATCTCACATTGTCCAAATAAATCTTCTATTGTTACAAAGGCCATAATTTTATTATTTTTAGTATATTTCTTTTTTACACTATTAATTATTCCAGCAATTCTAACAACTTGACCATCTCTATACTTAGGAACGTCTTCCATTATCTTGTCTTCCGTTTCTTGCAATTGTTTCATTTTCAAAGTATTTATATTTGTTTGCTCAGCAATTTGTTCTCTAAACTGTTCTAGCGGATGACCAGAAATATATAATCCTAGCATTTCTTTTTCCATTGATAAAAGTTCTTTTTCTGTATATTCTTTTAAAGTAGTATATTTATATTTCATTTTTTCAAGTTGATTTTCAACATTATTATTTGAATTATCATTTTCAGTTTTTTCAATATTATCTGTACCACCAAAAGCTAAATCAAACATTGTAACTTGACCTTTAAAACTTTTTTTATTAGTATCAGCAATACTATCCAAAATATCTTCAAAAGATGCCATTAAAGTGCTTCTTGTTTGTTCAAATTCATCAAAAGCTCCTGCTTTTATTAGACTTTCTATACATTTTTTATTAACAGATTCACCTTGCATTCTTTCACAAAAATCTGAAAAATCCTTGAATATACCATTTTCTTCACGATTTTTAACAATAGCATCTACAACTGCAGTTCCAACATTTTTTATACTTCCTAATCCAAATCTTATTTTTCCTTCATCAACTGTAAAACGAGTAAAACTTTTATTTATATCTGGTTTTAAAATTTGGATTCCCATTTTTCTACATTCATCTATATATAGTGGAACTTTATCTAAATTTCCTAAAAAGCTATTTAATGTTGCAGCCATAAATTCCTCTTTATAGTATGCTTTCAAATATGCTGTTCTATAAGATACAACTGCATAAGCAGCAGCATGCGATTTATTAAAAGCATATTTAGCAAATTCAGCCATTTCATCAAATATTGTATTTGCAGATTTTTCATCTATTCCGTTTCTGATGCAACCAGGAATTATAACATTTCCATTTTCATCTGTTTGTCCATGTATAAAATATTCTCTTTCTTTTGCCATTACATCTAGTTTTTTCTTACCCATAGCACGACGAACTAAATCAGCTCTACCTAAAGAATATCCTGCCAAATCTCTAACTATTTGCATAACTTGTTCTTGATATACCATACAACCATATGTTACTTCTAATATTGGTTTTAAAGCTGGATGAGTATACACAGCATGTTCTGGGTCTTGTTTATTTGCAATATATCTTGGAATTTGATCCATTGGGCCAGGACGATATAATGAAACCCCTGCTATTATATCTTCTAAACAATCTGGTTTTAATTCTTTCATAAAGTTTGTCATACCTTGGCTTTCAAATTGGAATATTCCCATACTATCTCCATTTTGCCAAAGTTTATATACTTTAGGGTCATTCATTTCTCTATCAAAAACAACATCTATTCCTCTATTTTGTTTTACTAAATTAATTGTATCTTGTATTACTGTTAATGTACGTAATCCTAAAAAATCCATTTTTAGTAAACCTAATTCTTCTAGTGTTGTCATTATAAATTGTGTAGATATTAAACCATCACGAACATATAATGGAACATATGTATCAACTGGTTCTTTTGTTATAACTATTCCACATGCATGTGTTGAAGCTTGTCTTGGTAGCCCCTCTAACCCCATAGCTATTTCTAATAATTTATTTATTTCAGGATCATTTTCATAAAGTTCACTTAATTCTCTATTTTGTTCTAAAGCCTTTTTTATTGTGATATGTAATTCATTTGGTATCATTTTTGCAAGTTTATCTGTTTCAGCATATGGAATATCTAAAGCTCTTCCAACATCGCGAATTACCATCCTTGCAGACATTGTTCCAAAAGTTATAATTTGCGAAACATGGTCTTGTCCATATTTTCTTCCAACATAATCTATTACCTCTTGTCTTCTTTCATAGCAAAAATCGACATCAAAGTCAGGCATACTAATTCTTTCTGGATTTAAAAATCTTTCAAAAATCAAGCTGTATTTTATCGGATCTATATCTGTAATTCCTATTGCATATGCAACAATTGAGCCTGCACCAGAACCACGTCCTGGTCCAACTGGTATTCCTTGTGATTTGGCATAATTTATATAATCCCAAACTATTAAGAAATAATCAACATATCCCATCTTTTTTATTACTGATAATTCATATTCTGCTCTATCTAAAATTTCTTTTGTTACATTTTCTGCATACTTTATTTTAATACCATCATCACATAATTTTTTTAGATAATCAAAATGTGTTTCAAATTCTTCTGGTACATCATAATTTGGCAAAATTGTATGACCAAATTCAAAATCTACATTACATTTATTTGCTATTTCTACTGTGTTTTCTATTGCTTCTGGAATATTTTTAAAATATTCAGACATTTCTTCAGGTGATTTTACATAAAAATCATCTGTTTCAAATTTCATTCTATCTTCATCAGTCATTCTTTTACCTGTTTGAATACATAGTAAAACTTCATGATTATAACTATCTTCTTTTTTTAAATAATGTGCATCATTTGTTGCAACTAGCTTAATTCCTAGTTTACGAGATAATTGTACTAATTTTTGATTAACTATAATCTGCTCTCTTAACGTATTAGCTTGAACTTCTAAATAGTAATCATCACCAAATAAGTTTTTATGCCATAATGCTACTTCTTCAGCTTTTTGGGGATTATCATGTAATAAATTTTGAGCTACTTCTCCTCCTAAACAGGCGCTACAACAAATTAAACCTTCATGATATTTTTCTAAAATTTCTTTATCTATACGAGGTTTATAATAATATCCGTCTACAAAACCTAATGAAACCAATTTTGATAAATTTTTATATCCTTCATTATTTTTAGCTAATAGTATTAAATGATAATATTTATTGTCAATATTAGGTTCTTTATCAAACCTTGTACGAGGTGCAACATATACCTCACATCCTATAATAGGCTTAACTCCATTTGCCTTACATGCTTTGTAAAAATCTATTACACCAAACATAACACCATGATCTGTAATTGCTATTGAATCCATTCCTAATTCTTTTGCCCTTACTGGTAAATCTTTTATTCTATTTGCTCCATCTAGTAAACTGAATTCACTATGTACGTGTAAATGTACAAAATTTGGCATTATTTTCTACTTCCTTTCTATTTCTATTAACGCATATCTTATAAATTTCTAGCCATTTGCACTCCTGAAGCAGAAGCCATCATTAATCCTCTTGTCATTCCTCCACCATCACCAATGCAAAATAATCCCTTAACACTAGTTTCAAAATTATTATTAATTATTACTTTATTACTATAAAATTTGATTTCAGGTCCATATAATAAATTGTCTGGATTAGCAAATCCTTCAACAACTTTATCCATTTCTTTTATGAATTGTAAAATATCAGTCATTGTTCTATAACCTATTGCAAAAGTTATATCACCTGGCACAGCAGATTTAAGTGTTGGCACAACTGAATTTGAATCAAGTTCATCTTGCCATGTTCTTTTTCCTCTATTAATATCTCCTAATCTTTGAACTACTACATTACCTTGACCTAATTCATTTAAATTTTTAGCAACATTTCTTCCATATTCAATTGGTTTATTAAATGGATATGTAAAATTATGTGATACTAATATTGCTAAATTTGTATTAGTACTCTTTTTATCTTTATAAGAATGACCATTTACTAAAGTTAAATTGTTGTCATAAACTTCTGAAGATACAAAACCACTAGGATTTTGGCAAAAAGTTCTTACTTTATCTTTAAATGGATATGGATATGCTATGAATTTTCCTTCATACATATATTTATTAATTTTTTCCATAACTTTATCTGGTAATTCATATCTTACACCAATATCAACAACCCCAGCTCTTGATTCGATTTTGTGTTTATTACACATTTCAGATAACCAATTTGCACCTTTTCTTCCAACTGCAATTACAACTTTATCTGAATAAAATTCTTCAATACCATCATTATCTAATTTTTGTTCACTTTTCAAATCTTTTTTGTTTAATAATTTTTTTGCTTGTTTTGTTCGTACACCTTTTACTTTATTTTCTTCTATAATTAAATCTTCAACTACTGTTTCAAATTTCATATTTATATTATTGTCTTCTAAATATTTTTCTAATTTGGCATATAATTCATGTGCTTTCTCTGTTCCTAGATGTCTTATTGGAATATCTATTAAAGTAATTCCCTCTTTTTTAGACTTATTCCTAATTTTACTTACTTCTTCTTTATATTTAACACCTTCTAATTTAGTATCTGCACCAAATTTCAAATATATTTCATCTGCATAATCTATAACTTCTTTTGTTTTTTCAACTCCTATATATTTATGTAAATATCCACCAACATAAATATCGTCATCTTCTTTATTATATAATGAAAGTTTTCCATCTGAAAAAGCTCCAGCTCCTGAAAATCCTGTTGTTATATTGCAAAATGGCTTGCATTTTGTACATTTTCCAACTTTTTCTATCGGACAAATTCTGTCTTCTACTCTCTTACCTTGTTCTATTAATAAAACATTTTTAGCTTTTCCTAATTGAATTAATTCATAAGCACAAAATATAGAACTTGGTCCCATTCCTATTAAAATAACATCATACTTTTTTGATAAATTTGACATACCATTTACCTCCTTGTACAAAATTGGCACATATTTCAATTTTGTATTTTTCACATTGAAAATACAAAAACAATTATGCAATTACAAAATTTTTATTAATTCTCCCATATCTTTTCCTTGAACTTCTGGAATTTTAACAATCTCAAATTTTGAAATTTTATCACCAAACTTTATTTCAACAATATCTCCAACTTTAACATCATAGCTTGGCTTTACAATTTTTCCATTTACCATAACTCTACCATTATCAGCAGCTTCATTAGCTACAGTTCTTCTTTTTATTACTCTTGAAATTTTTAAAAATTTATCTAAACGCAATTTTAATTAACCTCCTTATTTTTCTAAAGAATATATATCATATATTTGGCTTAATTTCAACCCAAATAAATATTTAACTTAAATTGAATAATGTTTAATCTTTGCATAATTTACAAAAATTTGCTCAAACTATAAATAATTACAATTTAAAAGGAGGAATTATTTTGGAACATATTGGAGAACAAACTATAAAATTTAATAATCCACCAACTCTTTTAGAAACTGCCTGTATAGTTGGTCCAAAAGAATCTCAAGGTCCTATGGCTAAATATTTTGATCAATGCATAGATGATGAATTTTGGGGTGAAAAAAGTTGGGAAAAAGCCGAAAGTAAATTTGTTAAAGAAACTGTTAGTACTGTTATATCAAAATCCGGAATTGCAGTTTCAGATATAGATTACTGTTTTGCAGGAGATTTACTTAATCAATGTATTTCTTCAAGTTTTGGCTTGCGTGAATTAAATATACCATTTTTTGGTGTATTTGGTGCATGTTCTACATTTGTTGAAAGTATGTGTTTAGGTAGCGTTTTTGTTGCATCTGGTGCTGCTAAAAATGTTTTATGTGCTACATCTAGCCACTTCTGTAGTGCAGAAAAACAATTTAGATTTCCTTTAGAGCTTGGTAATCAAAGACCACCTACATCTCAATGGACTGTAACAGGGTCTGGTGCTGTCATCTTATCTAGTTCTGGTAGTGGTCCATATATTACACATATTACACCTGGTAAAATTGTTGATATGGGAATTAAAGATGCAAATAATATGGGAGCAGCAATGGCACCTGCCGCACTCTCAACACTTATCACTCACTTTAGAGATACCGGCAGAAAACCTAGTTATTATGATGCAATTATAACTGGTGATTTGGGTCACATTGGTAAAGATATTTTAACAGAACTTGCTGAAACCAAGGGATATAATATTAAATCAAATTATAATGATTGTGGTGTTTTAATGTTTGACAAACAAGTACAAGATACTCATTCAGGCGGTTCTGGTTGTGCATGCTTAGGTACGGTTTTTTCAGGATACTTTTTCAAACAATTAAAAGATAAAAAAATGAAAAGAATTTTAGTTATTGCAACTGGTGCATTAATGAATTCAACAAGTACTCAACAAGGAGAAAGTATTCCAGGTATTGCACATGCAATAAGCATTGAAGTTTAATATTTTTATATAGTGGTTTATAGGTGTAACCATTAAAAAACCTAAATATTTTATATAAGGAGCTAAATGTGGATTTTATTCAAAGTATAGATTGGTTACAATTATTAAAATGTTTTGTTGTTGGTGGATTAATTTGTATTATTGGACAAATTTTAATTGATAAAACAAAATTAACACCAGCTCGTATATTAGTTATATTTGTTACATCTGGTGCAATTTTAGGTGGTCTTGGAGTATACAAATATATTATAGATTTTGCAGGTTGCGGTGCAACTGTTCCTTTAACTGGTTTTGGGGCAAATCTTGCAAAAGGTGCTATTGAAGGTGTTAAAGAAAATGGATTATTAGGTGCATTTATAGGTGGAGTTAAAGCATCAAGCGGTGGAATTGCTGCTGCTGTTTTCTTTGGATATATTGCTTCATTAATTGCAAAACCTAAAATAAAAAAGCAATAAATAATAAATTGTTATAAATAATAAAGAACCCATAAATTTATAATTGTGAGTTCTTTATTACATTATTAATTTAATTATTAGTAATTATTTCACTTTGTTCATTATTATTTATAAGACTTTCATAAAATTTAACTTCTGTTACTTGCATATATGGTATCAACCATAAAAAGCCTATTCCTAAAGTAAGTATTGATAATAAAAACCATCCAATAAAAGATATATTTAATACAAAATATTCCCATCTATGTCCATTCATAATTTCTTTGCTTTGCATTACTATTTCTTTTCCAGATAGGTGTAAATTATCGTTTCCTATATAATTTACTAATATATATAAATAACTTTGCACCCAAAACACTATAAATACAACAATATATACAGCAAGCATTATGAAAAACCATGTTAAAAATTCTTCTACATCTCCACTAGCCTTAGTAACACATACTACAATCATACCAATTATAGTAACTATAAATAATATAGTAATTGGTAATAATTTTAAAAATGTGTTTCCAACAATAGACCATGATTTAGAAAAATTGTCGAATCCTATTTTAAAATAATCACATATTCCCACTTTCTCGCCTCTAGAAAATTTCATTATTTGTCCTATAAATCCAAAAGATAGTGGAACTGTTATAATAAGCATCACTATAGAACCTGCTGATGGAATAAAATTTGATATTAAAGATATTCCACTTAATATAAGTTGATATACTATTATCATAGCTATAATTTCTCCCCATCTTCCTTTTAAAGAATCTTTCGCTTGTTTCTTTAATTCTGCTCTTGTCATTACTCTTCCCTCCTTCACATATATATTATTATAAATCATTGTATATATTTTTTCAATATTTCTCCCCAATTTTTCCACATTATCATTTCAATTTCCCTAATTGTAAAACCTTCTTTTAACAACTCTTTTTCTATATTTTTAATTTTTGCAATATTTTCAACCCCTTTTGCTGTTTTATCATGATCCATTCCATCAAAATCACTACCTAATCCTATATATTGTATTCCAACTAAATTTTTAATATATTTTATTTGCCTAACAATATCAGTTATATCAGCTTTAGAATTTTCACCACTATTTTCTTTAACTAAAAATTCATTATAATAACAAATTCCAATAATTCCACCACTTTTAGCAATGGCTTTTATTTGTTCATCTTTCAAATTTCTTGGATTATTACAAAGTTCATATACATTAGAATGCGTTGCAATAATTGGGCTAGACGATATTTTTACAACATCCCAAAAACTTTTTTCTGATAAGTGGGATACATCAATTAATATACCTAATTCATTTAGTTTTTTTACATACTCCTTACCTAAACCGAGTTAATCCGTTTATCATTTTTCGTTTTTGTGCCACATCCTAATTCATTATCATCATTCCAAGTAATCGACATTATTTTTACTCCTTGGTTGTAAAAATAATATATATTATCTAAATTTCCACTAATTGCACTACCATTTTCAATACTTAAAATTATTTTTGTATTACTACTTACTAAATTATCTAACATAGATGTCAAATCTTTCTTATTTCTTATAACAATACTAACTTTATTATCCAACTCGAATTTTTTTATTTTATTTAAAATATTATTGCATCTAACAAACCCAGCATTTTCAACACTTTCGTCTAAAAAACAAGTATCTATAAAACATGCCATAATCTGTATTCCGCCACCAATTTCATTGGCTTTTTTTAAAGAAAACTGTAAATCATTTTCAAATAAATCTTTATTTTCATCTAATGCTTTGCTTAAAGTATCACAATGTCCATCTATAAAATACATATTGACAAATCCACCTTTCCCTGATAATATTACTTTAAATTTTTATGTAGAAAGAAGATGAAATATGATATCTCAAGCACAACAATTACTAAAAAAACATTTTGGATATGATGATTTCAGACATGGGCAAAAAGAAATCATATCACATATTTTAAACAAAGAAGACTGTTTAGCAATAATGCCCACAGGTGCTGGAAAGTCAATATGTTATCAAATACCAGCATTAACATTTGAACGGAACCACAATAGTTATTTCTCCATTAATTTCTTTAATGAAAGACCAAGTTGATTCTTTAATTCAAAACGGAATTCCAGCAACTTATATTAATAGTACTTTAACACAAACAGAATATCTGCAAACATTAGATAATGCTCGTCTTGGAATGTACAAAATAATTTATGTTGCACCTGAACGTTTAAATTCTGATACTTTCATAAATTTATTAAATCAAATGAATATTTCAATGTTTGCAATAGATGAAGCTCATTGTGTTTCTCAATGGGGACATGATTTTAGACCAAGTTATACTGAAATTGCAAATGTAATTTTAAATTTAAAAAATCGCCCCATAGTTACTGCATTTACTGCTACTGCTACTGAAATTGTAAAAAATGATATTATAAATTTATTGAAATTATCAAATCCATTTACTTTAACAACTGGTTTTGATAGAGAAAATCTTTACTTTGGTGTTGAAACACCTACTGACAAGAAAAAATACCTATTAGACTATTTAGAAAATCATAAAGATTCTTCTGGAATAATTTATTGCTTATCTAGAAAAAATGTAGATAATTTATATGATGAACTTTCTAAAAATGGTTATTCAGTCTCAAAATATCATGGTGGAATGACAGATTCTGCGAGAAGTAAAAATCAAAATGACTTTGTATTTGATAAAACCTCTATAATGGTTGCAACAAATGCATTTGGTATGGGTATAGATAAATCAAATATTAGATATGTAATTCATTTTAATATGCCTAAAGATTTAGAAAGTTATTATCAAGAAGCTGGACGTGCTGGCAGGGATGGTGCAAATTCAGAATGTATTTTATTGTTTAATAGATCTGATATTGTTTCAAACAAATTTTTAATTGAACAAACCAGTCCTAATAATAGTACTTCTGATTCAGGATTTAAAAATACAACAAATCACTTGGTTGAATATCAAAAACTTAATGATATGGTAGATTATTGCAATACAGACAAATGTCTTCGTAAATATATATTAGAATATTTTGGTGAAAAAACTGATTATGATAATTGTAATAATTGTAGCAACTGTAATAGTGAAATTGAGTCTACTGATATAACAACAGATGCAAAAAAAATAATGTCTTGTATAAAAAGAATGAAAGAACGCTTTGGAATTGGACTTGTTACTGATGTTTTAAAAGGTTCTAAAACATCGAAAATAAAGTCATTTGGTTTTAATAATTTATCAACTTATGGAATAATGAGTGACTATTCCAAGGATACCATAAAAGAGCTAATTTCATTTTTAGTATCAGAAAATTATATTAATTGTATAGGTGATAAATTTCCCATTTTAACATTAAACACTGATTGTAATGATGTTTTATTCAATGGAAAAACTGTATTTATAAAAAGGAAAATTGAAAAAGTTAAAACAAAAAAATCTGACATTTCTTATGATATTAATCTATTTAATATTTTATCAGGTGTACGTAGAAAATTAGCAGAAGAACTTAATGTTCCACCTTTTGTTGTATTTTCAGATTCTACTTTAATAGAAATGTGTATTTTTTACCCTACATCAATCCAAGATTTATTTAATATTTCTGGTGTTGGTAAATATAAAGCTGAAAATTACGGAAAATATTTTTTACATGAAATTCAAAAATTCATAGAAGAACATCATATTTCTCCTAAAAATATAACAAAAGATATAAAAATTCCTAAAATAATAACTGAGAAAAAAGAAGACACAAAAACTATTACTTATAATTTATATATTTCCGGAAAATCAATTGGTGAAATAGCCAATTTAAGAGGTCTTACACAACCTACTATAGAAAAGCATTTAATAGATTGCTATAAAGACGGAATGAAACTTGATATAGAAAAAGATATTCACACAAAATACGAAAAAGAAATTTATAATATGGTACATTTTATGAAAGGTGCAAGACTTCGCGATATTAAAGCTAATTTACCTTATGAAGTTACTTATTTTGATATTAATTATTATATCGCCAAAGAAGCAAAAAATGCTTAACTTAAAGTTAAGCATTTTTTGCTATTTCTGCAACTTTTGCGAATGCAGCACTATCATTTACTGCTAATTCAGCTAACATTTTTCTGTTTACAACAACATTAGCTTTCTTTAATCCAGCTATCATTTTGCTATATGTTAAACCATTTTGTCTAGCAGCAGCATTAATTCTAGCTATCCATAATTTTCTAAAATTACTCTTTTTATCTTTTCTTCCTGCATATGCATATGCACCAGATTTCATAACAGCTTGTTTAGCCATTCTAAATCTATAGTGTTTTGCACCATAATATCCTTTTGCTCTTTTTAATATTTTTTTAT
>OIYV01001207.1_pt1 | contig 12605 bp, 30 predicted proteins | sample 1588251 | NCBI WGS metagenome assembly OIYV01 (sample SAMN03283282) | human gut metagenome | biome: human-associated habitat; material: feces | host: Homo sapiens | place: Peru | collected 2012
AGGCCGGGTTCAGCCTGTACAAAACCGCCAGCTGCACGGCGTTTGTCAACCGCTATCGGGTGTACGCGCCCCGGCAGATCGTCACCAGCGGCTTTCGGCCGGGGGACATCGTATTTTTCGATTTCTCCGGCAGACGCAAAAAGACAGAACATGTGGGGATCGTGGCGGGCGTTGTCGGCAGCACGATTTTCACCATTGAGGGCAACACCGGCACCGGCAACGACGCCAACGGTGGGGCCGTCATGAAGCGCCGCCGGAATGTGGGGCTGATTACCGTAGGCGTCAGGCCGGGGTATTCTGACTGAAAAAGGAGGACAGATGATGGCAACATCCACGCGGGCAATCCGCGCTCTGCAAGTCTGGAATGGACATGAACACTCAACACAGGGAGATTCGGGCGCTGCTGTCGTCCATGTCCCCCAAACGGGCAGAGCAGGCCGTCCGGCTGGTAGGCCTGCCCGCTGACGAGGAAGCGGCGGTGCTGGCGGTGGATGTCCACGGCAAGAGCTGCCTCCAAACGGCGGAGCGGCTGCATGTGAGCGTGGACACCGTAAAGCGGCTACGGCGCTCTGCTTACCGAAAATTGCAAGACGAAATCTATACTACACGTTGAGAGACGCGGTTCAATTTGAACCGCGTCTTTTTTTGCGCACTTTTCTGCCTTTTTCCTGCCACTTTGAATGGAGTTTTTTGGCTTACCATGAAAGCAGAGCAAAGGAGGGGTTCTCCGTGATTACAACTGGCAGAGAATATATTGACCGTCTGCGGGCGTGCGGGATGAGCGAATCCAGCGCCACAGATATTTGTTATAAATACGCGGCACAGGATGATGAAAAAGGGCTGGCTGAATTGGTGAGAGCAAACGAATTGCTCTACGATGACCGCCGGGAATATGTATAAGTATTTCAACCCCAACCCCTGCGGGAAAAATGTGGGGGATTGCACTGTGCGGGCAATCGTAAAGGCTACCGGCAAGGATTGGGGCGAAATTTATTTGCGGCTCTGTATCCAAGGGTACCTTGATGGGGATATGCCGTCGGCTAACGCCTGTTGGGGGCGGTATCTCCGCAGCATCGGATATCGGCGGTACATCGTGCCGGACACCTGCCCAGACTGCTACACGGTTGGGCAATTTGCGGAGGATCACCCAAAAGGCACCTATATTCTGGCTCTATCCGGCCATGTGGTCTGCGTCTGCGACGGCATGATCTGGGACAGTTGGGACAGCAGCAACGAGAACATCTTGTATTACTGGGTCAAGGAGGATGACTAAAATGGCTTACACACCTTACGGATGGCAAAACCCCTATTACGCACCGCCTATGCCGGATAATCTCATGCAGATGCGCCAGCAGCAGATGCAGCCCATGACGCCCCAGATGCCGCAGGCCTCGCAAAACCCGGTGGCGCAGAGCGGTGTCCAGTGGGTCAGTGGGGAACAGGAGGCCCGAAACTGGATGATTGCGCCCAATGCCGCCGTGGCTTTGTGGGATAGCTCCGCGCCTACGGTGTACCTCAAAAAGGCAGATGCCAGCGGTAAACCCTCACTTACGATCTACGACCTCGTAGAACGCGCAGAAACGCCCCGTACAGCGCCCACGGCAGACCCGGTGAAGTTTGTCACCCGTGAAGAATTTGACGCGCTGGCGGCGGTTGTGGACGGCATGAAGGGTAAAAAGAAGGCGAAGGAGGCTGACGCGGATGGCTAACCCCTTTTTTGACGCTTTAGGCGGCGGGAACACGCCGGTAGGCCGGTTTCAAAAGATGATGCAGCAATTCAACCAGTTCCGATCCTCTTTTCAGGGGGACCCGAAGGCGGAAGTTGAAAAACTTTTGCAGTCCGGCAGAATGAACCAGCAGCAGTTGAACCAGCTACAAGAAATGGCGAAGCAGTTTCAAGGGCTTATAAAGTAATCAACATCGTGGCCACGATTTGATAATAAAAAACTGAAAGGAGTTTTTCTATGTCTCTTTCCTCTGACGGTGCTCCCATGCTGACTATGCCTGTGGCACCCACCAATACTGGCGGTAATGGCGGTTTCGGCTGGGGCGACAACGGCGCTCTGTGGCTCATTGTTCTGTTCCTGTTTATCTTTGCGGGTGGCTGGGGCAATGGCTTCGGCAGCAACGGCAACGGCGGCGTGGTGGATGGCTACGTGCTGACCTCTGATTTTGCCAATGTCGAGCGCAAGATCGACAGTGTAAATCAGGGCCTTTGCGACGGATTTTACCAGCAGGCGCAGCTTGTCAACGGCACCAACATGGCGATGGCCAACGGCTTTGGGCAGGCTGAGCTTTCCCGTGCAACTCAGCAGGCGGCTCTCATGCAGCAGTTGACTGCCATGCAGATGCAGGCCGCTGAGTGCTGCTGCAACACCCAGCGCAGCATCGAGGGCGTGCGCTATGACATGGCCGCTCAGGCTTGCGATACCCGGAACACGGTGCAGAACGCCACCCGGGACATTATCGACAACGCCAACAGCAACAGCCGCGCCATTTTGGATTTCCTGACCCAGAGCAAGCTGCAGGATCTCCAGAGCGAGAACCAGGGCTTGAAGCTGGCCGCATCTCAGGCGGCACAGAACAGCTATCTGGTGTCTCAGCTCCGGCCTTCTCCCGTTCCGGCCTACACGGTGCAGAACCCCTATTGCTGCAACCAGTTTGCCGGATGCGGTTGCTGACAACTGCATAGCGTAGCTTTTCCTCCATGCTGAGGAAATGGTCGGCCCCATGCCGATACTAAACCAAAGCGGCGGGGCAATAGCCCTGCCGCGTGTTTTTTACGTTGACGTCACCCTTTCCATATGATAGAATCAAAATAACAGCAAAGCAAACTGTATGGAGGGTGTATATATGTCAAATTTTATAGACATTACAGGGCAAAGGTTTAATCACTTGGTGGTAATCAAAAGAGTTCCAAATGATGCGCATGGGATAGCTAAGTGGGAATGCCGTTGCGATTGCGGGAAAACAACAATAGTTCGTGGGAAAAACTTGAAAAACGGGGCAGTTAAGTCTTGCGGTTGTTTGAAACATAACGCAACAAATAAAACCCATAATATGACGCATACTCGTATTTACCAAACATGGGCAGCCATGAAAAGCCGTTGTTATAATCCCGGGAACCAATCTTATAAGGACTATGGAGGAAGAGGCATAAAAGTCTGCGAGGAATGGAATAACGATTTTGAATGCTTCTATAATTGGGCGATTAAAAACGGTTACTCGGATTTTTTGACAATAGAGCGTATAAATGTGGATGGCGATTATTGTCCCAACAATTGCAAATGGTTGTCAAAAGCTGAGCAATCAAACAATCGGCGGTCGTGTATCGTTATTAGCTATCAAGGGAAAACCCAAAATCTTTCACAATGGTGTAAAGAACTTGGGTTGAATTATAAGAGAATAAACAACAGAATTGTTAAACTTGGAATGACTTTTGAGGAAGCGATTACTAAACCAGTTCAAGAAAACAAACGAAATATGAAAGCGAGGTCTATTTATGGCTGAATTTACAGCATCTAATATCCAAAGCGTGGATGCAAATCAGAATGTGCTTTTTACGGAAGCACCGATTCCCTGCACCAAGGGCCTTGTGACGCACCGCGCAGGCTCCGGCCTGTTTAACCTCCGTGGTAACTGCTCCCAGTGCCGCGTCCGCTATAAGGTGGACTTTATCGGCAATATTACCGTAAGCACCGGCGGGACCCCTGGCCCCATCTCCGTTGCCATTGCGGTTGACGGTGAGCCGCTCCCGTCCTCCGTTGCGACGGTGACGCCCGCAGCGGCGGGGGCATTTTTTAACGTGGCTGCATCCGAGTACGTTGACGTTACAAAGGGTTGCTGCGCGTCGCTGTCCATCCGCAACGTTAGTGGCGAGTCTATTGACGTGAGAAATGCGAACCTTATCATTACCAGAGTTTGCTGAGAAAGGAGAACACAATGGGAATGAAATCTATGTATGAACTGCGGGATATGCTCTGCAAGGAACTTGACGAGCTGATCCGCAAGGGTGAGCTGGGTGCCGGGGATCTGGACATTGCCCACAAGCTGACGGATACCATCAAAAACATCGACAAGATCGAGGCGATGGACGAGCGCGGCTATTCCGGGCGCTATCTGGACGATGACCTGCGCGGCTACGGCCGTGGCAGCTCCTATGCCCGGAAACATTACGTCCGAGGTCATTACAGCCGCACGGACGCCACCGAGCATCTGCGCAGCCAGATTGACGATATGATGCGGGAAACCGACGATGACCGTATCAAGGATGCCCTGCGCTGCGCAATGGACATGATGGAGGACTAAAGGGGGTAGGCCCCAATGATTGACGAGCGAGAACTGGCGCTATGGATCAAGCGGTTAGAAACAGAAGAGTCCAGCTGGGCGAACTATGAAAAGCTGGCGGCGCTGTATACCATCCAAAACCAGACCCGGGAGCCGGTGATGGAAAGCCGTATGGTTGAGGCGTATTCTGCAGCTCCCGCGCCTGACAGCGATTTCCTCCGGGCGGTGTCTAACGTTGACCCAGCCCGTGCGTGGGAGATCATGGACGAGCTGATGGACAGCTTGAAAGTGGTCAATGAGCGGGTTTATAATAGCGTCATGCGGAAATTGGAAAGCTAAACTTAACCCCTCGGCAAATGCCGGGGGGTTAGTTATATTTTAATATAGGCGTTGTGACATGAAAATAAGACTAACTTGGCGTTACAAAAAACGCACCGTCATTGTCTGCGTCGATGCGCTGAATCGTGCGTACCCAGAATTCCTTTTTTGCCTGCCGGTCTAAATTAGGATATTCCTTCAATTCCCGCCGTAAGGTTTCGAGATCAAATTCTTTTATAGGCTCGGGGTTTATTGCCGCAAGCTGCTGTTTCAATTCCGTATAGTCTTTTTTATATTCTTCGATTTCAATCAAATCCGACAGATACAGGTCTTTTAGTTTTTGCATTTTCCGCTTGATTTGCTCCGCCGTTTTGGGCGGCTTTTTTTCTGCGGTTTTTGATTTGGAGTAATACTTTTTTGCGATCCCCTCAAATTCCCGCAGAAGGTAATCCTCCAGCACATCTTCCCGGATCCTGAGAATGTGCGGACAGTCGGCTGGGTCGAGTGTGTGCGTTCTGCATCGGTAGTACTTGTACACCTGTTTTACAGTCTCCGGCTGCATATTTCTGCCGCACTCCCGGCAGCGGAGAATCCCAGTAAACAAATATATACGGTCCGCACTGGCGTTCCGCTGGCTTCGCCGTTCCAAGATTTTTCCGGCAAGGTCAAAGGTTTCTTGATCGATGAGCGCTGGCAATGCGTTTTCCACTCCGAACGCTTCACCTAAGTACAGCCGGTTCCCCAAAGCATCCTTGTATTTGTTATACGAGCGTTTGATCCCCCACTCCGTTGCCATATACCGCCTTAAAGCAAGGATGCTTTGCAGCCGTATAAAGGCTGGGAACATATCTTGCGCCGCATCTGCGGTTTCTTTATCAATGGCGTAGTGCCGGTTCTTCACGCAGATGCCGATGGGAGTTTTCCCGTTGGTGGGCTGACCCTTTGCCCTCTTGCCCTCGTTGATGGCCTTAATGCGCTCCGATGTGCGGTCAGCTTCGTCCTGCGCTACCGACAACATAATATTGACCTTCAATCGCCCTGATGCAGTTCGCGTTTCGTAGTCCTCTCTGATGGCCTGCCAATCCACATGATTTTTGTCGAGAACCTCTTGCACGGCGTAGTATCCTGCCACATTCCGAAACCACCTATCCAGCTTGACAAAAAGGATGGTGTCGACTTTCCCGGCGCTACAATCATCAAGCAGGCGCATCAAGGCTGGACGCTTTTTATACGGCTTTCTGGCGCTAATTCCGGCGTCCTCGTAAATGCCCACCACCTCCATGTTGTGTGCTGCGGCATAGGCCGTCAGGGCCTCCCGCTGGTCTGCCAGTGACAGCCCGTGCTTCGCCTGTTCTTCGGTCGATACCCTGATGTACAGTGCTACACGGATGCGTAGATTATTTGGTAGAGTAACCACTATTTTTTGGCACATGTTATCCCCTCAAAAATCCATAGTTGGCACAATGAATGTCAACCCACACGCACCAGGCAAAAAGCCCGACGATCAATAGCGACAAACCGAGTATGATCCACCTGTAGAGCGTCACGGAGTGCCGAAGATTGCACAGTTCTGTGTCCATCAGGCCGATGGTCTTCCGCTTATTCTCAAGGCGGTGTTCCAGACCGTCCTTTTCCGCTTGCAACGTTTCCTCACTGGCCGTCAGATGATCTCCGATGCCGTAAAATCCATCCAGCGACACGCCAAGGACGGCGCATATTGGCCCAACCGTGGAGATATAGGGGGCCTTGGAAGCATGGGTAAAGAAATTGTTGACGGTAGACGGCGGAATCCCCGATGCTTCAGCTATGTCCTGAATGGTCATACCCAAAGCGTTACGTTTCGCCTTACAAACTTCCTGAATGGTCATAAAAAGTGCCTCCTTACCCCCAAAATCAAAATATGGGTAAAGGCGGCACAAACTTTTAAACGGCTGAAAATGCCAAAAACCAAGCTTTGGGACTTGCCCACCCAACCCTGTTTTTGCTACGCTTTGACCACGGCAAGCCAATCCCCCCAAGGCTTGCCCTCCGGCCCTCGCCGTTTGTTGCAGAGGCGGCGGGGCCGGGTTTTTCACTTACTTTATTTCCCAAGAGTTTCCGCAATTCTGGCAAAGGCAAATCTTTTGATTTTTTATAACGGTCTTTTCGCCACCTTTGCTTTTCTTCCACACGAGATTAGACATGCCAAGGGTTGATACCGCCATCAAGCCGCGAGCAGCATTGTTGATATGGCCTCCAATACCGTTCCCGTGCTTTTTGGTTTTACTTGACACTTGCTCCATAGAGATTATTACATTTTCGCTTCCGCAATTAGGGCAAACCATAGCGAACCTCCTTTCATCCTTTTATATGCGTATATATAAATATTCAATATGCGCGGTCAACCGTCATGCCCCCATATCTTGCGGTTGCAAAATCATGGTGGTGTGCTATAATAATCGAACAGACGTTCTATTCACAAATGATGAACGGAGGATACATAGATGTTGGATTTACCGGCAAACTGTGATATAATGGCAACAGAACAGCTTGAAGAAATTCGCAACAAACTGATGCATGCCGTACTGCTTTTGCCGCAAGAGGAACAGGTAGAATTGCTGCGAATGATTAAAGGAGCAAACGATGGTGTATAATCAATTGTGGTATGAAAATCCCAACGTTCTTAAAGCCGTAAACGCGTGTCTCAACGTATTGGAAGCGTCTGGCATTTCGGCGGAATGCGCTACACTTGTTCCGGACTGTTTGGCGGAGGCTATTAAATGCAGCAACTATGAAACGCTAAAGCAAGGAGCATTCAAGAGCGCTCCCATTTCTGTAACCGCCAATAATGACGGCGGGTACAGTATTATGCCTGAAAGCCTGCAATGTATTGATTTACTATGGCCGAAGTAATGCTATTTGCCACCGTTTCAATTACCGATAGAGATATTGACTTTAAGGATTTTAAAACAGCGCTGGTTTTTGCCCAGCTTTCTTTTCCCCCGATGTTTGCGATAAAGTCATGGCCTTTTGGCGTGATGTGATAAATTGTATTCAAGTAAAAATATCCAAACATTTCGCTTGTTGCAAAGGAAAAATCTGTTTTTAAGTATCCGCTTTCTGAAAGCTGTACAACATGATATATGATCTCTTCTCTTGAATAGCTGCCAGAAAGCAAGCGCACCAAACAGGGAATGCTGACATAGCTAAATTTTCTTAGCCCATTTGGATTTTCAACCGCAGTTTCAACGGAAATACGATCTTCGACCAAAAGCATAATATCCCGCAAGCAATCTGGGTTCAGTTTCATTCCGTGCCCCTCTTGCTTTTCAGATACCCGATATACCGGCATACTTCCGCCAGTTCGGCGGGTGTCGCGTCCTGGATATAATCTAATATTTCCTGCGCTTCCGCGCTCACACCCTCGATCTTCGGATCGGGGGTTTCTTTTATGCTCTTATCTTCCGTTTTGCCCTGGAGCCATTCAACGGATACGTGGTATAGTGCCGAGACTTGGTAGATGTAATTCTTGTATGATTCCGAATTCCCGGCAATCCAATCAGAAACAATGTGACCGTCCTTAAATCCTATCGAACGTGCAAATTGAGACAATGCTCCGTGCTTAAAGTTTCCGTTTTCTTTTTTGGGGATTAAAGTCAACATTCTCTCAAGCGTTATATCCATATTTAGCCCCCAAATTTTGTGCAACCATACAAAACGGTTTAATTAAACCAATTAGGTATTGCAAACGGTTTGAATGTGAGGTATCATATACCTAAGCCCACCGGAAAAGGGTACACGAAAACCAGCCCCCATAAAAGCGGCTTTTGCAATGTCTTTTGGCGATTTCATTGTAATACGCTTTCCGGGTCGTGTCAAGCGTGATTTCTCACATTCATGAGGTTTCGGCGGGTATTGAAAGGAGGATGCATGATTTGGCATTGAGAGAACTGCGAGAACGTTCCAGCCTGACCCGTGCACAGGTAGCGAAGAAACTGAATGTGGACTTGTCCTGTGTGACGCATTGGGAACTGGGAGACTGGCGACCGGCACGGAAGTACCACAAGAAGCTGGCAAGGATGTACGGCGTGACGGTGAACGAACTGTTCGAATCCAGCGATGGGGAATAAAAAATGCCCCGCCCGGTGTAGCAGACCGGGCAGGGCGGCGGAACAAATCTTAGGCTCAGATATGTATCCTGTGGCTATTTTAGCACAGGGGAAAGGAAAAGGCAATGGCAAAGAAGCGGAAAATCGAATACCGGGTGATCTGGGTGTCTCCGCCTGACCCGGTGAAGATTATGACCGAGTTCGGCAAGATCTGGTCGAGGGAGCATGGCCTTGAGTTTGACGGTGTTTACACCAAAGAGGGGGACATCAAACAATGAGCTGGAACCTGTTTTTTATGAACCTGGGCGTGGCATATGCGGCCACTTGGGTATTCAAAATCGTTGACCTGATTGAAGGAGGGGACCCGCATGAGAAAGCATGAACGGCGCACCAGAGAGCAGCGGAAGGCGGATGCAGCCAAGATGGGCTTTGTGATTTTTCTGGCCCTGTTGATGATCGCCAGTGCGTATATGGAAGTGAGCGCACGATGAACAGAAAGAACCAGCATGAGCACCATCCGCTGGATCTCTGCCCGGTGTGCGGGATGGACAGCGGTGAGCGGGTGCAGTCCACGGACGCACCGTTTAAGCACTATGTACGGTGTTCCACCTGCGGCGCTATCACAGCGGGTTACGCCCAGCAATCCAACGCCACGAAGGCGTGGAAGAGAGGGGATGCGTGGAAATGAAGATCTATCCGGTGTGTGCGAGATGTTCCATCGTCATGAACCCCAATGCGTTTGACGATGTGGCTCCGGGGTTTTTGATCAACGGCGAGTGCTGCTGCCCGGAGTGTGCAAAAGATTGGCTCAAGGATGAAGTTGACAGCGATCCGGAAGCCGTGGCACGGGCCATGGGAATCGCGATCATCGACATCCCGGAGGACTGATATGACGCAGTGCGAAAAGATTTTGGCTTATTTGGATAAGCACGGGAGCATTACCACGATGGAGGGTATGAGCAAACTGCGCATTGCCAACTTTACGGCGCGGATTTCCGACCTGCGGAAGGCTGGCGTTGAGCTGACTAAGGAAACGGTCATCAAGAAGAACAAAGACGGCGAGACAATCGCCTATGGAGTTTACAGGAGGGCAAATGGGCAATAGCTGTTTATTCTACACACGGGCGACCGTGGATATCAATTTCCCGGAGGGGCATGTGTGCTGCGCACTGTGCCCTCTGCTGGAAACCTATTCCCGGCTCCAATGCCGGAGAACGGGCGAGTACCTGCTTGATTCAAAAGGGCGCGGGATGTATTGCCCGCTGATTACGGAGGAACATGAATGAATATCTTTGAAAGCATTACCGCGATCATGCAGGAGATCCCGGCGATTGGGAAGGAAAAGAAAAACCAGCAGCAGGGCTTCAAGTATCGCGGCATCGACGATGTGATGAACGCCCTGCAGCCGATCCTCTCCAAGTACAAGGTATTCGTTGTGCCGGAGGTGATTGATCAGTCACGGGAGGAGCGTGTGACCAACAAGGGCGGTACGATCCTGTATTCCATGCTGAAAATCAGATACACGTTCTACGCAGAGGACGGCACCAGCGTTTCGGCGGTGGTGATCGGCGAGGGAATGGACAGCGGAGACAAGGCCAGCAACAAGGCGATGGCGATTGCCATGAAGTATGCGTTCTTCCAGGTATTCTGCATCCCCACCGAGGAAATGAAGGACCCGGACGCGGAAACGCCGGAGCCGAGCAGACCGAAGGAACCGGCGATCCCGACGCGGCAGAAGCCGGGGTACAGACTTCCCCCGCAGGGTGACGCCACCGTTATCTGTGAACGCTGCGGCGGTCAGGTGATGGATTACTTTGACGGCAGAGCCACGGTGAAAGCGGCGCGTCTGGCGGCGAGAGCGAAGGAACTGTACGGCCATGCGCTGTGCGAGAAGTGCGTAGCCGAGGCCAAGGAGGCCAACGATGCAGCGGGTTAACGCCACAGCGTTCCGCTGGACGATGGATGCCGCCGGTGATTGGCTGTGCATCCGTACCAATAAGGCGCGGCAGGTGCTTGACACGCTGAAAGAGGGCAAAGCCTATGACGTGGAGATCAAGGAACACCGGGAGAAGCGGAGCCTCGACGCGAACGCCTACTTTCACGTTTTGGTTGATAAAATCGCCCAGGAAATGAACTTGGGATTTGAGGAAACCAAGACAAACCTTGTTACCGAGTATGGAACCGTTGAGCGGGATGACGAAGGGCTGAAAGTTGGATTCAAGCTTCCGGCATCCGTGGACGTGACGAAAATCTATCGCTATGTCAAGTGCTTTGATACCCGCATCGAGAATGGGAAAGAGTTCAACTGCTACATCGTGTTCAAGCATACGCACCTGATGGACACGAAAGAAATGAGCCGGTTGATTGACGGCACCGTACACGAGGCAAAACAGCTGGGAATCGAAACGCTGCCCCCTGATAAGCTGGCGGCTATGGTGGAGGCATGGGCATGATTCGTTATGATTTAACAGGGAGAAGATTTGGCCAACTAACAGTAATCCGTCAAGACGGGCGCGACAAAAGCGGGAAAAATGTATTGTGGCTTTGCCGGTGTGAGTGCGGTGCAGAAACCAGAGTGTCCACAATACACTTGACCAGTGGGCATACAACATCGTGTCGAGAGTGTGGAAATAAGCGATTTGTGTCTGGCGGCGAGAAGACAAGGTTTAAGCCCACCCACGGGAAATCGAGAACACGGATTTACCGAATTTGGAGTGGGATGAACAACAGATGCAGGCAAAACAGTAAAAAAGCATACATCTATTTTGATAGGGGAATTGCGGTATGCGACGAGTGGAAGCGTCCCGGTGGATTTGATGCTTTTTTTAATTGGGCAATTACGCATGGATATGCTGACCACCTAACAATCGACAGGAAAGACAACGACAAAGGATATTCCCCAGATAACTGCCGATGGGCTACATATTATGAGCAAAACCAGAATAGGCGCTGTTGTAAGCGGAAGCTGGCGGGGATGATGGAGGAATGGGGATGCACAAAATGACAAAGGCCACGTCCATCTCGCAATCCGTAAAGGTTGTTGTTTGGGCGCGGGACAATCACCAGTGCGTGATCTGCGGGTCTCCCGCAGGCGCGCCGGTGGCCCATGTGGTACGGCGTTCGCAGGGCGGCAGAGGGATCGAGCAGAACATTGTAACTCTCTGCCCCCGCTGCCACCGCATGTTTGACGAGGGGCCATTAAGAGACCGCGAGCGCATCTATGTGCGGCTGGTGGCGTACATGAAAGCATTTTACCCGGATTGGAGCCGGGAGGACATGATTTACAGAAAAGGAGACACAAAATGCTGAACAAGATTGTGATTCAGGGGCGGCTGACGAAAGACCCGGAGCTTCGCCGCACCCAGAGCGGTACTGCGGTTGCTTCCGCGACTGTGGCCGTTGACCGGGACCTTAAGAATCAGGACGGCAACCGGGACACGGATTTTATCCCTATTGTGGCCTGGAAGGGCACAGGGGAAATGCTGGCAAAGTATTTCAGCAAGGGCCGGATGGCCGTGGTGGAAGGCCGCCTGCAGATCCGAGACTGGACAGATAAGGACGGCAACAAGCGACGCAGCGCAGAGGTCGTAGCTGACAGCATTTACTTTGGGGATTCCAAGCGCGACGGAGACTCCGGCGGCACACACCACTCATCCGGTAGATCTTCGGGGGTAAATGTCAGCGCAAGCGACTTCACCGAACTGGGTGATGACGATGGCGAGTTACCGTTCTGATGACACAGCGAACCAGATCAAGGCTCGTCTGACGATGGACGAAGTTGCACGGCACTATGGCTTCGAGCCGAACCGCGCAGGATTTATGCGCTGCCCGTTCCATCAGGGAGATCATACCGCATCGCTGAAGATCTACGCAGGAGACCGCGGCTGGCATTGCTTCGGCTGCAATTCCGGC
>OIYV01001209.1_pt1 | contig 12575 bp, 12 predicted proteins | sample 1588251 | NCBI WGS metagenome assembly OIYV01 (sample SAMN03283282) | human gut metagenome | biome: human-associated habitat; material: feces | host: Homo sapiens | place: Peru | collected 2012
GGATATCGATAAGGACTTTGTTAAGAATGTAAAACAAGGTGATATCATGGTTGGCGGAGAAAATTTTGGTTGTGGTTCTTCTCGAGAACATGCTCCAATTTCAATCAAAGCTTCAGGAATTTCTTGTATAATTGCCAAATCTTTTGCAAGAATTTTCTTTCGCAACGCTATAAACATTGGCCTTCCTATTTTTGAACAATCTGAGTTTGTCAACGATTGCCACAATGGTGATGAAATTGAAGTTGACATTGCAAACGGGATTATAAAAAATATTACTCAAAACAAAGAGTATAAAACAAATTCTTATCCTCAAAAAATACAAAACCTTATCCAAAAAGGTGGTTTAATCAATTATACAAAAGAAAAATTGAATGTATAAATATGATTAAAATGGTTGTCACGGATATTGACGGTACTATTTTGAAAAAAGACTTTACCGTTTCAAACAATGTTATTAATGCGATTAATGAATTGACTAAAAAAAACATCAAAGTCGTGCTTGCCACAGGCAGAATGTATTGTGCTGCAATAAAAATTGCAAAAATACTCAATATTTCAACACCCTTGGTGTGTTATCAAGGTGCTTTAATTAAAAATTCTTGCAATGATAAAAAAACATTATATGTTGACCCGGTCAAGCCAAATTTGGCACTTGAAATTCTTCAAGAATTAAAAAACAAAAATATCCACACAAATTTATACTTAAATGATGAGCTATTTTGTGAACATGACAACGATATAATCAAAGATTACACAAACAAACGTTTAATCCCTTATAAAATCGTTGAAAACCTGCTTGATTTAGATTTAAACAATCAAGTTAATAAAATCCTTGCAATTGACCCTGATGCCAAATTGATTGAGGATTTAACTTGTGAGCTTCAAGAAAAATACAAAAATTCACTTTATATTGTTCGCTCTACAAAAAACTTTTGTGAAATTTCAAGCAAAAATTCAAACAAAGGAACAGCTGTTGGTTTTTTAAGCAATCTTTTTAATATTAAAAAAGATGAAATTCTTGCAATTGGCGATGAAGACAACGACATTGATTTATTAAAAAGTGCGAAAATCAAAATAGCAATGGGAAACGCAAGTGAAAACTTAAAAAAAGAAGCAAATTTTATTACAAAATCCATTGATGAAGATGGTTTTGCTTTTGCCGTTGAAAAGTATTGTTTCTAATAAAAAAAGCGAATAAAAAATTTTAGTTTTTTATTCGCTATAATTTTCTGCATTAATATAAGGAAGTTCCATCAGTTATTGATATAATGGAGCCAATTTGCATTCTTGTTGAGGAATAACACCCTCTTCAATTGGCAAATAAACTCTATAATCAATATCCGAGAAACAATTGTCTATAGATTCTATTTCTGATAATTTAGCATCATCAATATTGTTATTTTCAATCATTTCAGCAATTTGTTCAAACCTTTCGACATGCTCACGGAACCTGTCAGTGGCATAGTCCTTAGCTTGCCAAGTTGTAATCAAAAACGGCCAGTCTGAACTTTGAAGAAGTAAATTTTCACGCGAAAGCTGATTTAAAGCACGGTGAAGCAACTTATCACTTGGGATATTTTCATATTTTGAAACAATATCACTTATGCGTTTTTCACAACTGTGAATGATTGGCCACATCCACTCTGTCAAATGGTTTTGCCACACCCAGAAGTGTCCGCCTTGTCCCCAACTGCTTTCAGGAATTTGGATTGCTTCTTTTGGCGGATGTTTTTCTAAGTATTCTCCTGCTGTGCATCTTTCTACACCAGGATTGTATTTATGTAATTTACGAATAACTTGTTTTATAAATTCTACACCTTCAAACCACCAATGTCCAAATAATTCTGTATCAAATGATACCATTAATAGACCTTCTTCACCGGTAGCTAATTTATGATCATTTAATAAATGGAATAATAATGATGCATAATGGTCTGAATTTAAATTAACTTGTGATAAAGCTAAAACAGGATCATAAAGCATTTTATCACCCAGATCTGTAGTTGAGCTGGTAATTCTCCAATAATGCATACCAGAATTTGCATCTTTTCTATGAAACTCTCTATAGCAACCATCACCTGGATAACCATCAGCAGCTGACCATACTTGGTAGCCTGCTTTGTCGTTTCTGCCCATAACTGCAACTTGTGCATCAGGTAACCAGTAAGCAGAGTATGTGTCGTAACCAGTTGCTTCACGTTCAGGAAGTGGAATATATTCAATATTTCCATACATACCGATTACACGTCTGTTACCGATTGAGTTACCACCTTCGATAACGTGAGATTCAGTGAAGAAGTATTGAATGTCGTTATTTTGAAGAGTAACTTCTATAGCAGGACGCCATTTCTTTTGACCGTCTGAGCCTGTATATTGATAACCTTGTCTGTAAGCACATTCCGGTAACCAAGCGCCTTTTGCTTTTTTACCAAACAAGCGTTTTGTTGTATCAGAACCTACTTTGAATTGAGCATTCAAGTTGTTGTCTGTAGCAAGAAGTGGTGAGAAACCGTGAGTTGCACCTGATGTTGTAATTTCAATACAACCTAAATCTTGGTATTTTTTGAATGCTGCGATTAAATCTTTGTTATAACGATTTACAAAGTGGTCTTTAATTTTTGATAAGTGGTTGAAACAGAAGTTAGCTAAGTAGCTTAAGTGTTCAGAATTTTCAACTTTTGGATCAGGATATCTTTCAACATCTTCAGCTGCTGATTTAATTCTTGTATCCATGTATTCAACAAAACCATCTTGTAAATGTTTGTCGTTAAGTTGTTCAGCTAGGATTGGTGTAATACCAACTGTAAGTTTAGCTTTGATACCATCTTCTTCGTACAATTCAGAGATTGCATCAAGAAGTGGAACGTATGTTTCTGCCATACATTCGTACAAATTTTCTTCACCGAATGGCCACATACCAGCTTTGCGGTAGTACGGCAAATGGCTATGTAACATAAAAACGAATTGACCTACTGACATAAAATGCCTCCATATTCTTATTTATTGATAGTTATCGTGTCTATTTTAGGGGTAATTGTAATAACAATATTTCCTTACTTAATTTATATCATGAACACAAAAATTATGTTACACATGTAATCATAAATTGTATCTATTTGTTACAAAATATTAAACAGGTGACTAGATTTACTAATATTACAATTTTGGCAAAGTGTTGTTGACATTAAATTTTATTTAGCTTACAATTTTTTTGCTCACATCCTCAGAGTAGCAATGGGTTTAAAAAAGAAGTCATTAGCTTTTTTAAGACTCACAACAAAGAAAGAAGGACAAAAATGGCTAATATTAAATCTGCTAAGAAAAGAGTTTTAATTGCTGAAAGAAACCACGCTAAAAACGTAGCTTTTAAAACATCAATCAAAACAATTTTGAAAAAAGTTGTAGAATTAGCTAAAGCAAAAGATGAAGAAAATTTGAAAATTGCTTTATCAAAAGCATACCAATTATGCGATAAAGCTGTTTCAAAAGGTATTTTACACAAAAATACAGCTTCAAGAAAAAAATCTAGATTAACTATCGCTGTTAACAAATTATTAGCTCAATAGTTTTTAGATTTTAGAATCTTTTTAAGGGCGCAAAACATATGTTTTGCGCCCTTCTTATTTTTATCGTAATTATTATTAACAATATGGTTCATGTAATGTTTTATCTGTTATAATGGCATGGGGAATAGTGTGTATAAAGTGAGTGTACATGCCAACTAATCAGCAAATCAATTTAAAAGATTATCAAGGACTAATTGAAACTGTTTGTAAAGTCGAGGCTCAAAAAATGGCTTCTACTTTGCATTTGCTTGATTTTATGGAGATGATGAACATTGCAACTCAAACTTTGTACATTTTGTTCAAACAAAAAAGTCCTGAATCTTATAACAATTCATACCTTTCAACAGCAATAAAATGGGCAATTAGAAACGAAGTTCGCCGTCGTTATAAATGGTACTCAATGAAACAAAAACGTGAAATTATGAGTCCGGATGATGTTAGAGAGGCTATGTACAAAACTATTTTGTCAGTTGAAGAAATGGCTGAAGCTGAAAATCCGACTATTATTCGTTCTCACGACAAGAGTCCGGAAGAGTCTTTAGAATTTTATCAACTTAAACATAAAATCGAAGCGCTGTTGGATACACTCCCTGAGAGAGAGAAGGAATTTATTGAACAAAAATTCTTTAAGGATAAAAAATTACGTGAAATGTCTGAAGAATATCAAATCTCACCTTCAAGAGTTTCAAGAATTATTCAATCCGGTTTGAATAGAATTAAAAAAGAATTAGCAAAACAGGAGATGTTATAGTGGCAACTATATTTGAAAAAAGTAATAATATAAACGGTATCAGCTTTTTTGAAGATGAAGAAAAAGTTGATTTTATTGATGAAAAATTCTTGAGAAAAGGCGATTTAGATTTGCCTCAAACCTCAGAATTAGAAGTTTTACGTCATTACAAAAAACTTTCAGATAAAAACTTTTGCATTGAAAAGGGCTTTTATCCTTTAGGTTCTTGTACAATGAAATACAACCCAAAAGTTAATGAAATGTTGGCAAATTTGGACGGATTTTTAAATCTTCATCCTGCTTTGGAAGATGAAGATGTTCAAGGTGCATTAAAATTGATGTATAATCTGCAAGAAGCTTTAAAAACAATTACAGGTATGCAAGCCGTAAGTTTGCAACCTGCAGCAGGTGCTCACGGTGAATTTTCCGGAATGATGGTAATAAAACGCTATTTTGAAATGAATGGCGAATTTAGAAAAAAAGTTATCATTCCTGATTCAGCACATGGTACAAACCCAGCAAGTGCACATATGGCAGGTTTTGAAGTTGTACAAGTTAAATCAAACGACAAAGGTCAAGTTGATTTAGATGCTCTTAGAGAGTTGTTAGATAAAGATGTTGCTGCAATTATGATGACAAATCCTAACACTCTTGGTATTTTTGAAGAACACGTTTTAGAAATTTCTAAAATAATGCACGAAAATGGTTCTTTATTGTATTATGACGGAGCTAACTTTAATGCAATTATGGGATATACAAATCCATTCTTGATGGGATTTGATGTAGTTCACTTGAATCTTCATAAAACCTTCTCAACACCTCACGGTGGTGGTGGACCGGGGGCTGGTCCTATTGCCGTTGTTGACAAATTAAAGGATTATTTACCAACTCCGATAATTACGTTTGACGGAGAAAAATACCATAGAAATTATAATTTAGCTCATTCTATCGGCGCAGTAAAAGGTTATTTTGGTAACTTTGGCGTATTAGTCAGAGCTTATGCTTATATTTTGATGATGGGTAAAGAATTGAAACGAGCAAGCGGTGATGCTGTATTAAACGCAAATTACGTGAAAGAAAAGCTAAAAGGTGCTTTCGATTTACCTTATGATGTACCTTGTATGCACGAATTTGTTTTGTCAGGCGAAAGACAAAAAGAAAAAGGTATTTCAACATTAAATATGGCAAAAAGATTAATGGATAGCGAAGTTCATCCACCGACAATCTATTTTCCATTAATTGTTCACGAAGCTATGATGATTGAGCCGACTGAAACAGAAACTAAACAAAGACTTGACGAATTCATTGCCACTATGCTACAAATAGCTAAAGAGGTTGATGAAAATCCACAAATCATATTGAGCGCTCCAAACAATGCGCCTATTAAAAAAGTAGATGAAACACTGGCTGCAAGAAAGCCGGACTTAAATTTTAGATTGGATAAAGATAATGAGTAAACAAAATAAAAAAGTAAAAGTTGCATTCCCTCATATGGGTACTATTTCAATTGCTTGGTCGGTTGCACTAAGAAAATTTGGTGTTGAAGCTTATGTTCCGCCATATACAAGCAAAAAAACTTTGTCTTTAGGGGTTAAAAATTCTCCGGAAGCTGTTTGTTTGCCTTACAAATTAATCTTAGGTAACTTTATTGAAGCTATTGAAGGCGGTACAGATTATGTTGCAATGCTTACATCTCCCGGGTGTTGTCGTTTAGGCGTTTATGGGTTAAATATTCAAAGCGCATTGGCAGATTTAGGATATGAAGCAAAATATCTTGAATTATCTTTATATGACGGAATTAAAGGTTTATTCAAATTCTTCCACGATTTGTTAGGAAGAGATGATTGGTTTGCTGCTGCAAAAGCTTCTGTTATGATGATTAGAATGGTTTTTGCTTTAGACGATTTAGAAACTCTTTTAGCTTATTACAGAGCAAGAGAAGTTAAAGTCGGAGAGGCAGAACGTCATTATAACAAATGTTTGAATATGTACAAAGAAGTTAAACACTTTGGTGATATTAACAAAATCAGAAAAGCAGTTAAAAAAGAAATGGCTAAGACTGAAATTGATAAAAAACGTGAAATTTTGAATGTAGATATTACAGGCGAAATTTATCTTGTTGGTGATCCATTCTCGAATCAATATATTGAAAGAGAATTGGGTAAAATGGGTGTACAAACAAGACGTAGTTTGACAGTTAGCAGTTTCTTAAAGGATGCTATTATTCCAAAAATGTTTAGAAATGGTGAAACTCACTTGCAACGTGCAAACAGAATGGCTAAACCATACTTAATGAGAGATATTGGTGGTGATGCTTTGGAATGTGTTTCTGACGTTGCTTACGCTGATGCAAAACACAAAGACGGTATTATTCACGTAAGTCCGTTTACTTGTATGCCGGAAATTATGTCACAAAATATTTTCCCTGCAATGAGAGAAGATCATAATATTCCAATCTTAACGCTTGTTATGGATGAACAATCAGGTAAAGCCGGTTATATTACACGTCTTGAAGCGTTTGTAGATTTAATGCGTCGTAAAAAAAGAAAAGCAGTTATTGAAAATAAAAAAACAGTTGAAAAAGTCTAGTTCTTTATTTTTAGAGGTGAATTATGTTAAAAGTTTTTAGAGATGCCTTCAAAATCTCTTTTGACAATTTAATATTGTTTACTCCACCATTAGTGTTTATGATGCTGGTGTTGCTATACTTTGGTATGGCTGAAAAATATATGGAGAATACTTTTTCTCTTATACTTACAGCTGTTGTGATTTTGGTTGCAACAAGCATTTTTATGGCGGGCTGGTTCTATATGATTATGTGTGCAATTTTTAATTTCAAAAATAAAATTGTATACGAAAAATCTTCCGATACGTTCACATTACTAAAACAATTTATCGTCGGCTTGGGTGATTATTTTAAACCTTGTTTATTATTTTCAATATTAACCGCATTATTGTTTAGCATTGTTTTGGTTATTTCATACTATATTTCGTTAGGTCTATTCGGTTCGTCAGGTATTTTTATTGCTGAATTTCTGAAAGACTTTTCTTCTTTTGCTGCATTTCAAGCATTTTTAGAAGATTTGACAATTAACCAAATCCGTATTGTTTATGGCTGGTCGGCTATTTTTACAATAACTATGTTTTTATATTCGTTATTGACTTTGTTTTGGCCAGCAGAAATTTTTTACAACAAAAAAAATGTTTTTAAAGCTTTAAAATCATCAGTGCTAATTTTGTTCAAAAAGCCTCAAATTATTGGTTTATTTTTATTAATTATCATCTTAAACAATATTTTGATGATGTTGAACATTTTATCTTTGATGAATCCGTTCGCATTACTATTTATGACTTTAGTTTATGTGTATTTTATAGTTTATATTTTTGTATTATTATTCTTATATTATGAACAAAAAATCCAAAGTAATAGCAATAGCAGCACCGACAGCAACTGGTAAGAGTAAATTTGCTGTTGAATTGGCTCATAAATATGACGGAGAAGTTGTTTCTGCCGATTCAAGACTTGTTTATAAAGGGTTTGAAGTTGCAGTTGCAAAGCCTACATTGGAAGAAAGAGAAGGAATTCCTCACCACGTTATTGACGTCGTTGAGCCTGAAATAAATTACACTGTTGCAAATTTTTATGACGATGCAACAAAAGCTATCAATGATATTTTAAGTAGAGGTAAATTGCCAATTATTGCTGGCGGAACAGGTTTATATTTTAGAATTTTGTTAGAAGGTTTTGATTTGCCAAGAGTTGAGCCTAATCCTGAATTAAGGGAAGAACTTTCAGCATTGGAGTTAACTGAATTGGTTGAAATTTTACGAAATTTAGATGCAAAGACTTTGGAAAATATGATTACTCCTGAAAAAAGAAAGGTTGTAAGAGCCATTGAAGTTTGCAAAGGATTGGGACAACCTATGTCGGAGGTTGCTTGTCAAAAAGAAGTTCCTTATGAGGTTAAGTGGATTGGAATTAATATGCCTCGTGAAGAAATTTATGACAGGGTTAACAAGCGTGTAGATATTATGTTGAAAAACGGCTTGATTGATGAAACAAAAGCTTTGCTTGCAAAACATGGGCGAATTCCAAACTTCGTTAAAACGATAGGTTATCAAGAAATTTTGCAATACTTAGACGGAGAAATTGATTTAGATAGAGCTATTGAGCTTATAAAACAACATTCAAGAAATTATGCAAAACGTCAACTTACTTGGTTTAGGCGTAATAAGGCATTAGGAATTGATTAGAACATTCTTTAGTAACCAAAAGGCGATTTTGATAAAATCAAAATCGCCTTTTTTATTCCTTTTATATTTTGAAACAGATTAAGCTTCAACAGGAGCTTCTTCTGCCGGTGCTTCTGCAGCAGCAGCTGCTTCAGCTTCAGCTTGTTTTTTTGCTTCTTCTTCAGCTTGTTTCTTAGCCAAAGCTTTTTTAGATAATTTAACTGTTTCAGGTTTTTTGTAGTTTAATGAACCGTCATCGTTGCAGTTTTTAATTAAGTATGCAACAGTTTCAGTTGGTTGAGCGCCTTTAGATACCCAGTTTAAAGCTTCTTGTTTATTCAAAACCATAACTTTAGTTTTTGGGTTGTAGTGTCCTAATTCTTGGATAGGAGCGCCTTCACGTTTTGATGTTGAGTTTGTAACTACGATTCTGTAAGCTGGATTCTTTTTGCAGCCTAATCTTTTTAATCTGATTTTTAACATTTTGTTTTTTGTCCTTCTTAATTTTCTACTCGTAAGTGTCTAGCCGCTTGACTCTTACTGAAATGAGTTTTAAGAGGAATAACTCATTTCATACTTTTATATAACCACAAAAATAAAATACAAGCAAGATTATTAACGAAAGTTACAGTCTGTTAACGATTTGCCCCTTTTTTTATTATTGCTAAGATATTATTATGGCAAAGATTTTATTGGTTTCAGATAATAACGACAAAATTAAACATTATGACGAGATTTTAACAAGATTTTCTCACGATTTTATGTTTGCGACTGACAATCAAATGTTTTTAGATGCAATTGAGGTTGAAGTTGCTAATATCATTATTCTTGATGCCTCTTCAAAATCTATAGATTTGCCTCGATTGTACAGAATAATTAACTCAATAAAAGATAATGTAATTACAATCGTTCTATTAAAAGACGATAAAATTCCGCCGGAATTATTGAACATTTCAGATGCTTTCTTAACCGAACCTGTTGCGGACAACATTTTATTGTCGACTATAAACGTTAATTTAAGAAGAAAAGAGTCTTTGGTTCGATTGGCAACATCTAACCAAAATCTTTCAAAAAGTTTGTATCAATTAGATGTACTTTATAATTTGGGTTCACAACTTTCTGCAACATTGGATAAGGAAAAACTTATTAACATTATGCTTGAAGGTTTGGATAAAGCGCTTGGTTTTTCTGTTGCTTGTGTGTTAACTTTCAAGTCTAACAATGAACCTTTATTGATTATCAATTCAATTAATCAGATTTCGGATAGGTTATTAGAAGCTTTAAAACTTAGAGCAGTATTGAATTATAAGTCATTATTTGAAAATAAAGAAATGCCGTTTGAGTTGAATATCGATGATTTAAAAACAATCAAATACGCAAAAAATCCTATAGATGACTACGATTTTTCTGTATTGCGTTATGACACAATGTTTGCCCAAATTAATTTGAGTGATAATTTCTTTGGCTTTGTTGAAATTTATAGAGAAAATTCATTTACAAATGAAGATGCACAATGTTTCCATACGATTGCTCAACAGGTTTCTATGCCGTTGAAAAACTCTTCATATGTACAAGAAATTCAAGAAAAAAATGCCAAATTGCATTATTTGGAACATATGAAATCTGAAATGATTTCACTGGTTTCACATGAATTAAGAACTCCGATTACGCCATTAAAAACATCATTGCAGATTATTTCAAGCGGTAGAGCAGGTGAAGTTACACCAAATATGGCTAAGTTTTTGACAATGGCGAACAAGAATATAGAAAGTTTTTCAAAAATTATTAACGACTTACTTGATATGTCTAAAATTGAAGCCGGTAAAATGGATTACAAGTTTACCTCTACAAATGTTGAAAAACTTATTGAATTTGTTAAGCTTCAACAAACAAATGTTGCGGAATCTAAGGGGTTGAATTTAACAACTCATTTTGATGATAGATTTGTTACTGTTTTTGCGGATTCTTCAAGATTACAACAGGTTTTGAATAACTTATTATCAAATGCAATCAAGTTTACCAATGCAGGTGGCACAATTGATATCAGTACAAAAGTGATTGATGCGAGTGAAATTAGAACACCTGAATGTTTTGCCGAAGAGGTTAAGAACTTAGAGGGCAAATATCTTCAAGTTTGTGTATCTGATGACGGTATAGGTATTGAAAATGAAAACTTGCCTAAAATTTTTGACCAATTCCAACAGGTAGAAAGTTCTCTATCAAGAGAGGTTGGCGGAACAGGCTTAGGTTTACCTATTGTAAGAAAAATGTTAGATGCCCACAACGGTGCTATTTGGGCTGAAAGTGCTGTTAATGAAGGTTCTAAATTCTATTTTGTACTTCCTGTTTCAACAGACAAATCTAATTTCTGGATTTTACATAAACAGTTAATTCAACAAGCAAAAGTTAATAAGACAAAATTTGTTACACTTTCAATAAGTGCAGAAGGCGATGTTATCGAAAACTTATTAAAAGAAGATAACTTAATAAACAGAACATATCTTAACAATTCGGTTATTGTTAATGAAGATGGCAAAACTACACTAACAATGGTAATTCCGGACGCTACGGCATGTGTAGTTGATTTCTTAAAACGTAAGATTGATACCGTAGTGCTTAACGATAAAGCCCGATACGGTAAATGTGATATAATGTATTCATATACTACTTATCCAAAGGAGAAAGATTAATGAAAAAAATATTACTTGTAGATGATGAACAAGATATTGTAGAAACATTAAAATTCGTTCTTGAAGCGGAAGGTTATACTTGTTTCTGCGCATATAACGGTGAAGATGGTCTTAAATTAGCAAAAGAAATTATACCTGATTTAATGGTATTGGATGTGATGATGCCTAAAATCAACGGTTTCAAAATTAGCCGTTTATTAAAGTATGATGCTAAATATAAAAATATTCCAATTATTATGTTGACAGCTCGTTCTCAAGATTCAGATAAACAAATCGGTGAAGAAACAGGTGCTGATGTTTATATTACAAAACCTTTCGACCTTGATGAGGTTGTTTCAACAGTAGCAAAATTATTGAAAGAAAAAGAAAATAACTAATTATGATGATGAACGAAGCGGTTACAAATAAAACCTTAGAAAAGATTAAATATGACCTTGTAAGAGAAGGTTTAGTTGAGTATGAAGTAATTGAAAAGGCTCAAGAATTAGCAACTGCGCAAAATATTAGTATTGGGCAAGCTCTAATTAATTTGAACATTTTGTCTGAAGAAACTCTTTTAAAGTTTATGGAATCTAAATTGCATATTCCAAACGTAAACTTGGAAGATTACACTTTGGATAAAAACTGTTTGCAATACATTAATATTGTGGATGCAAGAAAATATAAAATTATTCCGCTATTCAAAATTGAAGATGTTTTAACTGTTGCAATGGCTGATCCTTGGGACTTATTTGCAATCGATAAAATTATGGAGAAAGCTGAATGCTCTATTGATCCGGTTATTTCATCTGAAGCAAGTATATTAAAGAAAATTGATGAATATTATAAAACTCCAAATACCGTTGGTGAAATTTATACGGAAGCTCAAGATTCAGGTTATGACTGGCATGAAGAATTACATAATGATGATTTGTCAGACGAACATATTCAAAAAATTATTCGTGCAATATTAAAACAAGCTATTTTGGAAGATAAACACGAAGTTTATTTTGCATACAGTGATAGAGGTTTGGATATTACATTTAAGCAAAAAGGTACAGTATTTGAAAAAGGATTTATCCCTTCTGTTCTGGCTGCATCTTTTGTTTCAAAATTGAAAGTTTTATCTAACTTAGATCCTGCAGTAAGTGAAATTCCTCAACTTGGTAAATTGTGTTTTAAGGTTGATGAAATGACTTTGGTAGCAAGTATTTCATCTTTCCCAACTGTTATGGGTGAAAGAATTGCTCTTAAGATTTACAAGCCTCCAAAATCTATAAAAACAATTATAAAAGACGAAGCTAAAGTTCAATTTATTAAAAATTCACTTGAAATATTATATCATTAATACATAAACAATGTCAAATAATTAATTTT
>OIYV01001213.1_pt1 | contig 12557 bp, 12 predicted proteins | sample 1588251 | NCBI WGS metagenome assembly OIYV01 (sample SAMN03283282) | human gut metagenome | biome: human-associated habitat; material: feces | host: Homo sapiens | place: Peru | collected 2012
CTTCAATAAAAAGAATAAAAAGGGGTTGGCTAGTGTGATACTAGCATCCAATTCGCCTAATTCCGAATTGGTGATTTATATAATAATCAAAAATACTCAAAAAGTCAATAATTTTTTCAAAAAAAGTTGTAAAAATTTATGGTAATTAATGGTATTAATCTATTGTTAATATTTTTGTTATTATATTTGTATGATTTAAGTTTATTTAATTGAATTTTTAGTTTTATTTAAGTAAGTTTTTCTTTAAAAAAATATATATTTATGCTATAATATGTGAAGAAAAGGAAGTAGTGGTTATGCGAAATATTACTGATGTAAAAGGAATTGGACCAAAAGCAACTATGCTTTTTAATAGATTAAATATTTATACAGTTATGGATTTGGTTTCACATTATCCATTTAGATATGAAAGTATTAAAAGAAGTGATTTAAAAAATTCTAATGAAGGGGACAAAGTTATTATAGATGGTAAACTTGATAGTACTCCTATATTGGTTAGATTAAAGGGTAATCTTAATAAAATGAATTTAAGGTTAGTAACAAGTGATGGTTTAATAGTGGGTGTTTCTATTTTTAATAGGGCTTTTCTTAGAAGTCATTTAACTGTAGGAACTAGTGTTATTGTTTTTGGAAAGTACGAAAAAAGTAAGAATATAATACTTGCTTCAGAGATAAGGATAGGGTTATTACCAAAAGAGGAGAAAATAGAAAGTGTTTATCATGGAACAACTGGATTAAATAGTAAAACTATTGCAGGTTTTATAAATACTGCTTTGATGCAATATGGTAATGAGATTGAAGATTATATTCCAAAGTATTTAACTATAAAGTATGATTTTTTAAATAAGAAGACATCTTTAAATATTGTTCATAATCCATCAACTAGGGCTAAATTAAAGGAAGCTAGAATGCGCTTAAAGTATGAAGAACTATTTTTATTTATGACAAAGATTAATTATTTAAAACTTAAGAATAAAAAGATTAGAAATGGTCTTAGTAAGGAATATGATGAGGAGAAGTTTAATAGTTTATTAAATAATTTGCCTTTTAAGCTTACTTGTGACCAGAAAATAGTTTTGGATGAGATACTTAATGATTTGAAAAGTAATAAAAGAATGAATAGATTGCTTCAAGGCGATGTTGGTAGTGGTAAGACTATTATATCTATTTTGAGTATGTACGCTAATTATTTAGGGGGGTATCAAGGTGCTTTGATGGTTCCAACTGAAATACTTGCTATTCAGCATTTTAATACTATTAAGGATGTGTTAAAGGATACTGGTGTGGTGATAGAACTCTTGGTTGGTTCTTTATCTAAGAAGGAAAAGGATAGAATTCATAGTGGTTTAAAAGATGGAACGATTGATATGGTAATTGGTACTCATGCTTTAATTCAAGAAGATGTAGAATATTTTAATTTAGGTTTAGTAATAACAGATGAACAGCATCGCTTTGGGGTGCTTCAAAGAACTAATTTGAAGAATAAGGGTAATATGCCTGATGTTCTTTATATGAGTGCAACTCCTATACCTAGAACATATGCTTTAACTATTTATGGTGATATGGATGTATCTACTATTAAGAGCATGCCACTTGGTAGAAAACCGATAAAGACTTATTTAAGAAGTAATAGTGAAATTAAAGATGTATTAAATAAGATGTATGATGAATTAAAGAAACAACATCAAATATATGTTATTGCGCCTTTAATTGAGGAGAGTGAAAATTTAGATTTAACTAATGTGAATGAATTAAGGGATAAGATGGAGCTTGCTTTTGGGGAAAAATATTCTATTGGTGTAATTCATGGTAAGTTAAATCAAAGTGATAAAGATAAAATTATGGGTGATTTTGTAAATAATAAAATTCAGATTCTTATAAGTACTACTATTATTGAAGTTGGTGTTGATGTGTCAAATACTACTATGATAGTCATATTTGATGCAAATAGATTTGGATTATCTACGCTTCATCAATTAAGAGGTAGAGTAGGAAGAAGTTCTTTGCAATCATATTGTATTTTGATAAGTGATTCTGATGCGGAAAGATTAAAAGTTATGGAAAAAACTAATGATGGTTTTGAAATAAGTGAGGAGGATTTTAGAATACGTGGTCATGGTGATTTGTTTGGTACTAAGCAAAGTGGTGATATGAGTTTTAAAATTGCTGATTTGAAAGAGGATTATAAGATATTAGTACAGGCTAAAAAGGATTCATTAGAGTTTTTGGAAAGTAAGGATAGTGAAAATGTATTATTACAGAAACTTATAGTTAGCGAAATTAAAGATGATTAACGTCAAGTGAAAAAAATTTTTGTTCTATGATTGACAATTTTTATATTTTATATTATGATTAGGATGCGTGGTAGTATACCCGCACCACCCCCTATGGAAACTTGTGGGGAGTGGTATTCAACCAAAACCCCCTGAAGGAGACACAAATCAATGTGTCTCCACTTTTTTTGCTTTAAAATAAAGGGTTTGCAAATAGCAAGTGCCTTTCAATCTATGTACTAGGTACCCAAATAGGTACCCATTTTAATTTAAATTGTCAATAATATTAACTATTTCATTCATTTGATTCTTAAATAGATGGGAATAAGTATTTAGTGTCTCATCTATTTTTGTATGGCCTAGATATTTAGCAACTACATTTATCGTGGCACCACTATTTATAAGTAGTGATGCACAACTATGTCTAAAATCGTGTATTCTAATTTGTTTAACTTCTGCTAGCTTACAATTTCTATTCTTTCTATATCTTATTTTTCCACTAGTTATAGGGTCAGTATCACCAAATACATACCATTTATTATTAAAACCATAATGCTTTTTACAAACTTCATATAATGTTTTTAAATCATCAAGTAAAACTTTAGGCATTGGTATATTTCTAATACTAGATTTAGTTTTAGGAGTAGTTACTAAATAAAATTTATCTTTATCGTCACTATTATTAGCAACAACATTTTTATTTACACTTAAATAACTATTCTTAAAATCTATATCTTTCCAAGTTAGACCTCTAAGTTCTCCTCGTCTTAATCCACAGTAATAAAAAGATTCATACATTGTTTTAAATAAAATATCATCTTCAACTGAAATAAACTTTTTAAATTCATCATAGGTAAAGAATAACATTTCTTTTGGTATTTCATTTGGATCATTAAAGTTAGTCATTTTATTATAGGTTGCAGTAAAATTAAAATTGTACCATTTAGTAGCATGGTTTAATAATTCTTTAAAGAATTTAAATAGATGATTCTTATGATTAGTTGTAAATCCATAAGAATTGATTTCTTTCTTCCATTTTTCAAAATGTTCAATATTAAAATCTTTTAATTTAATATTATCCATACTTGTGAAGAATTTTTCTCTATCTCTATAAGTCTTTAAAGTTGTAAATTTTACTTTATCTTCTTTATAAGCATAAAAGAGAGTATATAAATCTTTAAATGTCATATTACGATCTTTATCGGCTTTTCCAGTATTAGTAGTTAAGAACTCTCTTTCGGCTTTTAAAGCTTCTGTTTTGCTAAAAAACTTCTTTGACTTATATTTTCTCCTAGTTCCATCTAAATTCTTTATATAGTCATAAAATATCCATTTACGGCTATCTTTAGTCCATTCGTTTTTATCTAATAGTTTAACTGCCATAATTATTCCTCCTCATTCAAATTATCTTCATCTTCAAAAATATCTTGAATTATATTAAGAGGTTCCTCATATTTAGCAGTGTATAGTCTTTTTGATTTATTTTTAGATTTAATTGTTAATCCTATTTTTTCTAATTCATCTTTATTACTTGCTAATAATTTACCAAGTGTGGCTGGTATAATATCTAATTTTAATTTATTTACCATATCAGACATAGTAAATTCAAATTCATTATTACCCATAGCATATCTTAAAAATGCCATTAGATTTTCATTTAATTTATCATCAGTAATTTCATCAATAGAAAGTATTAAATTATCATCTCTTTTTAAAACATATTCTCTTCCAGGATAATCTCTGCTATCATATTTTAAATAAAAGGTTGATTTAATATTATCATCTTGCTTAATAGCAATCTTACCATCAACACAAGTATCTATGGCTGTACTACCTAAAGATTTACCTTTACGATTTAAATGATGAACTAGTATAATAGCAACTTCATAGTCATTACAAAGTTTTCTAATTTTAGGGAATATATTTTGACTCATATCTTGATAGTTATTAAGATCATAATTATATCCAAAATTAATACCATTAAACATATCGATAAATACTAATTTACCATTATACTTTTCATGAAAGTTCATTATTTCTTTTTCTACCTTTAAAATACTTAACTGAGTCATATTATCTTCTGGATAGGTATAAAGGAAATCTTCATTAGATAAATTACAGTTCATAAGTTTTATACGACTTATTGTTTCATTAGGATTCATTTCAGTACTTAAATAAAGTACAGGACTTTTATTAGTTTTTAAATCTAAAAAAGGAATACCATTAGCAACACTGTTTGCTATTTGAAGAGCCATAGCGGATTTACCAACTTTAGCTTCTCCAAGTAAACAATATAAACCATTTTCACGAATCATGTTTTCAATAATATAATCAATATTGACAATACTACTTCTTAATTCTTCTATTGTTTGTATTTCATAATTCCTTTCTATAAATTTTCTTTAGCCATTTTTTCTAAATAATTAATATTAATTTTTAGTTTTTTGACGACTTCGATCATTGGTAATCTATTATTTGGCAGAGTATAACCTTTATCTATTAGGTCATTTTTTATTTCTCGCCTAAGTTTAACTGCATTATTTTTACCTATTTCAGCAAGGCGCATTAAATCATCAAGATTACACCATTGTTTTGAAATAAGTTTTAAAGTATCTCTAGCATCCATATAACATTTATCCTCCTTTCGTCTAGACTCTAGATATAAAAATATCTATGTATATGGATTACCAATTAAAAGGAATTATATCTGTGAGTTATACTCACAATAATATATTATCAAAAGTTTTCGACTAAGTCAATAATTTTGTGATTAAAACTCACAAAATTATTGTCGAATAATAAAATCTATGGTAAAATAAATATATAAGAGGTAAGGAGGTGCATTTTAAATGATTAATAAAAATGTTAGTTTTAAAGAAATATTAATAAATGATAAACCAAATCTTATTAAACAATTAAATAATGAATTTGATGAACTGATAAAACTATTATTAAAATTTAATCCATATGAACTAATATCACATTTAAACACTATGTTTAAAATGACATTATTTGATATTGAGACTGAACATGATTTAGGTAGAGACTCAATAGAATTAAAATATACTTTAGAATTAATTCAAATGATTTTTACTTGCACCCCAATAGATAAATTTGAAAAAAATATTGCTGCAGAACATGATATACATAAAATAATAGGAATTTGTAGTGATATTTATAGTTTAAAAACACGATATATAATGGCATATACTTATGAAATATATGATGATGATAATGCTATTGCTGAATATATATTTGAGTCAGAAATAAATTCTGAAATAACGGGTAAAAGATATGATGTTTTTGAAGTTGAACATTATATTGATTTATTTTCTCCATTAAAGGATTACTTTGAGAAATCTTATGGTTTTCCAATTCAATTGCTGTTTGATGGTATAGATAAAATAAAAAGAAAGTTTATGTTTGGAATTAATGATACAAGGGATGAAATACTTAAAATAATGGATAGATGTGATCCTGAAAAAATAAGAGATAAAGATAGAGATAAATTTTATGATTTAATGGATGAGATGTTTGGATTAAAATTGCAAAATGTAGGAGAAATAACTAACTGGTCTAATGAATTCTTAGATGTTTTCTCATATGGACTTGGTGATAATAAATTTTCATTGGAAGATATTAGCTTTGAAAAAATATACGAATTACATAAAGAGATAAATAGAAAACCATTAATTAAATTAAATGAAAATTATTATTATTTATCTATGCATAGATTGTTAGATAATCTAGATAGAATAATACTAAAAGATTTATATAAAAGAAATAAAGAAGATATTGAAATAATAAAGAAGAAAACATCACAAACTTGTGAAGAACTTGTTGGCAAGTATATTAAAAAGATTATTCCAGAGTCTGAGGTATTAACATCTAATCATTATAAAATTGGTAAAAAAATTTGTGAAAATGATGTTTTAATATTATTTGATAAATATTTATTTATAATAGAAGTAAAATCTGGCTCTTTTACTCCAGATATAGCTATAAATAATATGGAATCACATTTTAAATCTTTAAAAGTATTAGTTGAAGAAGCTGATTCACAAGTTAATAGATTTATGGAAGAGTTAGAAAGCCAAGAATCATTAAGAATATATGAATCCAATGAAAAAGGTTCACCATTAAAGAAAATAATCAATAAAAAAGATTATAAAGAAATTTTTAAAATAGTTATAACATTGGAGGGATTTAATGAAATAGAGGCTAGAGCCGATAAGGTAGGAATATTAAATTTAAACAAGGATATAATAGTTTGTTCATTGGATGATTTAAAAGTTTATAGTGATTATTTTAAAAATAATCCAACACAATTTTTACACTATATGACATATAGAAGAATGGCTACACACTCATTAGGGATAGAACTTAATGATGAATTAGATCATTTGGACTTATATATTGAACATAATTGTTACCCAGTAACTGCACAAGACTTTATTGATGCAGGTAAAAATATAAAGTATGTTTTTTGGGAAGGTTTAAGAAAAGAATTAGATTTATATTATCGTGGGAGATATATTGGCGGAGATTATGAAGTAGAAAAGCCTGTACAAAAAATGCCTTCAAGGTTAAATGAAATAATTCAGTATACTAACAATAATCCTAATTTAAAAAATATAACTTCTATTGGAAGTTTGTTAGATATGAGCGGTAAAGAAAGAGAGAGTCTGTTTGATAATATTGAAATGTGCATTAATCACTACATTAATACAAAAAAAGTTAAACTTGCATTCATTAATAATAAATTAGGTAGTCTTATTATATTATGTTGTATTGTAGATAATGAAAATTATAACATTGATTTAGTGTATGATGATGTATATGCCAACATAAAAATTACAAAATCTAATCAAGCAAATATATTTTTCTTGTTCTATAATAATAAAAAAATATTAAATAATATTAAGTATGTATTGCTAACAGAAAATGATGAAAGATATAAATCAAATGAAATAGAAATAATTGCAGAAAAAATAAAGCAAAAAAGGTTTAATAAAAGAATAAATCAAAGTGGAAAAAGAAAAATTGGTAGAAACGAATTATGTCCTTGTGGCTCAGGCTTTAAATATAAAAAGTGCTGTGGTAAGTAAAGAAATAGAAGAGGTGTAATTAAATGAATAATAAAACTTTAGCAAGTGTGGTTAAAAATGCTAGAGAAAAACTTGGAATATCACAACGAGAACTATCAAGAAGAACTGGTATCGACAATAATACGGTAGCTAAGATAGAAAAAGGTGAAAGAAAGAAACCCAATGTTTTATCATTAACAAAAATAGCTTTTGTATTAGAACTTGATTCAAAAGAATTATTAGAACTTGCAGGATATTCTGAAGAAGAATATGTAATGATAACAAGTAAATATTCAAATAAAATAGATTCTAATACATCAATAATGGTTATAGATGCTATTGGAGATGGATTAAACTATGATTTGTTTGCAAGAAAAACTATTATGGAATACATAAAAAATAAAGAATATATGAAATTAGAAAAATATAAAATACTAGAACAAACTGAAAAAAATAAAATAGATAAAGTTTTTAAAGGTTATTTAGAAGACTATCGAGAAAGTGTTAAGGAAATTGAAGGTATACTAAAAAATATTGAACTTGCTAAAAAGAAAAAATAATTTTTTCAGTCAGTAATGACAGGATGGCTGATGATATATATCATAGTGGTGTGTCTATATTTGATGTCATTGATGTCATCTAATGTAAAATAAATTGTAAAAGTTAGGAGTGATAGAAAATGATTAAAACAATAGGAAAAGTAATTGAAGTTTTTGTACCAGAACAATATAAAAATGGGAATTTATTAGATGTTATGGATAGAACAAACATTGGATTTAAAGTAATGACCGATAATGGAATAAAGAAAGTTATACAGGAACAAAATGAATTTAATGTAAAAATTATGAAAAAAGATTTAGTAACAATTATAGAACAAACTATATCGGGTAAAGATTTTGTTGATATTGAACTATATGAAGGTGACGAGAATGACTAATAATGAATTTCAAACAGTTGGTTTATATGATCATAATGCAGATAGTTATAGAATAGTGAGAAATGCCTATGAATCTGGTAAAGATGTTGTTGGCATAGTACATGCTACAGGAACAGGTAAATCTTATAATGCACTTCAACTTGCGTATGACAATAAAGATAAGAAAATTGTATATGTAGTACCATCTAATGGAATAATTGAACATATAAAAAAAATTATAGAAGATAACCCTAATTTAGATATGAGAAGAGATTTTCCTAATTTAGAATTTAGGACATATCAAAGTTTTATATCATTGGATGAAGAAGAAATAGCAAGTATTGATTGTAATTTATTGATTCTTGACGAATTTCATCATATTGGTGCACCAGTTTGGGGAGCAAGAGTTAATACATTAATTGAAACACATCCCAACATGAAAATTTTTGGTATGACTGCTTACACAGTAAGAGATCGTGGTACATCTTATGAAAGAGATATGGCTAATCCTGATACTGATGAATTATTTTCAGAAAAAATAGAGAGTAGATATGACTTGTGCGATGCAATGATAGATGGAGTACTGCCTAAACCTGTATATAAAAGTGCATATACTAATTTAATAGGTTTAGAAAGTAAGTTAGAAGAAAAAGTACAAAAGCTTAATGCATCAACTCGTGAATATCAGGAATATATGGCAATTTTATCAGATGTTAAAAGAAGAATACATGAAGCGCCAAGTATTCCTAGCATTTTAAGAAAAAGTATTAAACCCAATGGTAAATATATTTATTTCTGTCCACCATGTTCAGAAGAAGGAACAAATGATATTGAAACAATTAAGAAACAAGCGATTGAATGGTTTAAGCAATTTGTGCCTGAAGAAGATATAATTTTTTATACATCAACAAGTGATATGGGCGAAGCTGGTAAACTTAATAGAGATGCCTTTTATGATGATGTTACTTTGGATGGTGAAAAAGTAGATAATAAATTGCGTGTAATGTTTGCTATAAATCAATATAATGAAGGAATACATGCTCCTAATATAGATGGAGTAATAATGGGACGTGGAACAACATCAGATATCGTATACTTCGAACAATTAGGTAGAGCGTTATCAGTTCGTGGTAATACAAAAGAAATGTTTGATGAACTAGAAAAATATTCAGTAGAACAATTAACTGAAATGTGTAAATCTAGAGATATACCAGTTAAGGAAAATGCCACTAAAGAAGATTTAATTGAAAAACTAATAGCCCCTGTTGTAATAGATTTAACTAATAATTATGAATTCATAAAGGAACTTGAGAATAATTTAAGAGATAGAATTAAAGATATACAAACCAATGGATTAGGTAGTCATCGAGACATTAAAATAAGAGATGCTTCATTTGATATCGAAATAGAAAATCAAGATCTATTTGAAATGTTAAGATATGTAAATGATAGATTAACAATGACATGGGAAGATTATTTTCAAATAGCTAAAGCATACTATGAACATCATGGTAATTTGTTAATTCCAGTAAGTTTTAAAACAATTAATGGATATGATTATGATGATACTGGTGAAAATTTAGGAACGTGGCTACGAACACAAAGAACTATATTTAATAATCTACCGCTTGAAAAACAACAATTGTTGCAATCCATAGGTTTTGTTATAAGCGTTAATGATGATAATTGGCAAAAAAACTATGAATTAGCTAAAGCATATTATGAACACCACGGAAATTTATTAATACCACGAGAATTTAGAACAATTAATGGTTATGACTATGATGAAAAAGGGCAAAAATTAGGAAATTGGATTCAATCCCAAAGAACTAGATTTAATAAATTATCATTAGAAAGACAACAATTATTGCAGGCTATAAGTTTCATTCCAAACGTTTTGGAAGATAGTTGGCAAAAGAATTATGAATTAGCTAAAGCATATTATGAATATCATGGTAATTTAAGAATGCCTGCTCGTTTTAAAACAAATGATGGAATTACATTAGATGAAAAAGGGCAGAAATTAGGAATTTGGATTCGAACTCAAAGGGAAAATTTTTCTAATATTAGTGAAGAAAAACAACAATTATTGTTACTAATAGGATTTGTTCCAGATCCTCTAGAAGATGAATGGCAAACAAATTATGAGTTAGCTCAAAATTTTTATAATCAGCATAGTCATTTACAAATTCCTCAAAGATTTAAAACTATTGATGGTTATTCGTTTGATGATAATGGACGAAAGTTGGGCCAATGGATTGCTAATCAAAGAAAGAAAACAAAGCCTGAAAGTGAACACGGTAAGTTGTTAATACAAATTGGAATGACTTGGAATGTAAAGAAAAATATAGAAGAAATTGAAAATATTTGTACACAATATAATATAGATAAAGATAAAAACAAAACTCTTCTGAGTCATATTTCTATACAAGAGTTACAATCTAAAATTGAATTTCTTAAAGAACACAATATATCTATTGTAGATGAAAATGGTTTATTAATTGATATATTCTCTATGAGTAGTCCTGATATGAAAGAAAAATATGGTATTTCACTTGAAGAAATAATTAGTGAATATTATATTAAAAATCAAATGGGAAAAGGAGTTTAGCATGTTTTTAGATAAATATTTAAATTCTACATATTTAGATTTGGTATATAGTAATTATGAAGAAGACTATATAAATTTATTGGATGAAGATAATTTTAATAAAGTTTATGTGTTATTAAAGAATAACAATTTCTATTTTATTGATGATATTATCTTAAATTATTTAGAACTATTTGAAATTGAAGAAAAATATGTGCAACTAGCTATTACTGACATTAAATCGGTTCTAGGAGATAATTTTGTTGAGCAGATTGGAAAGAATATGACATTAATCGATAAAATTATTGGATTGGCAATTAGTTATAGTGAAAAAGACATTTAAAAAGGCAATGCTACTCGACATTGTCTTTTTCAGGTTTTAAATAATAATCTTTTATATTTATTATTAAGTCATTAAGATTATTAACAGTCTTTCTTAAAAATCTTACATCTTCTACGTATCCTAGATAATTCATTTTAGCAGCCATTTGATTTAGTAAATTACCTGTTCTTCTTATCCAGTTAAGTGAGTCATAAAATTCATCAGGTGGTTTTTCTTTAGGACTATATCCTTCAATTAAAAATCGTATTAAAGTAGAATAAGTAAGTCCAGTCTTTGCTGCTTTATCTTTTAACATTTGTTTTTCTTCATCACTTAAAAACACATTAATTTTATAACCTCTTTTTCTCATTAGTACCATCCTTTCTATTTTTTTATTTAGGGTATGGGATTTCCCATAAAAGCATTTGGCGTGAGGACAAATGCAGTGCTGGCTATTACAAATAAATTAGATTTTCCTCACACTTTTTAATCTCATTGGTTTCTGATTTTCTATCTTTAAGTTGTATTTTATTATTAAAATTTTCTCAATTTCAGGTATCAATTTATCAATATCACATCTTACATTAAAAACATCTATTGCTGAATTAATATGATTTATAAGAGGACAGTCTGATAAACAATTTCTACTATGACCATTTGCTAGATAAAATGCTATTGCATAAGGTATAACAAAGTTAATTAAATATTCTGAATAATTATCATAAAAAGGTAGTAATATTTCTTCAAATTCTTTGTCAGTTATATCTTCTTTACCTTTAATCATATCTTATCCTCATAAATATTTTCTTTTATAACAAGTTCTTCAGCAGTACTTTTACACTTATTCATTTTTTGTACCCATAGCATTTCATTTTTAGCTTTTAGTTTTTCGTTAATAGTACCATCTAACTCTATTAGTTGTTTAATTAGTAAATTAACTTTATCTTCACTTTCTTTACTGACTGAAAGAAGATGGTCATATAATTTATCTTGCATTAACAGGCTTAAATATAATCCTTTCTTATTCTTTTTCAGATAGTCTAATCTCATTAATCCATATTTATTTAAATTTTCATATTTTCTATCATCAAGTGATAGATTTGGTAATAAATAATCACCACATTTTTTATAACTTATTTCCATATAATTTCTTTCCTTTCTTTTTAAGGAAGAATTAATAGTAGTATTATCATTTTTAGGTACCCATTTAGGTACCAGGATCATAAAATTGAATAATTAATTTTAATATTTCTTAATTAAATATGATTTAAAATTACTTAAAATATAAGGAAATAACTCTTAATAATTAAAATTGTGTGCAATAGATTGTGGCCCCCTGAAGGAGCCGAAAGGCTCCACTTTTTGTTTG
>OIYV01001214.1_pt1 | contig 12557 bp, 12 predicted proteins | sample 1588251 | NCBI WGS metagenome assembly OIYV01 (sample SAMN03283282) | human gut metagenome | biome: human-associated habitat; material: feces | host: Homo sapiens | place: Peru | collected 2012
AATCCCAAAAACAAAAATGAAAACATTTCCGATTTTGAAACTTTTAACGACAATTTTTTGAAAAATTTTAACCAAACCCAGTAAATTAAAATTGCAAAAGCATACCTGTAAAACAAAACTGAATTAACACCTATGCCTGCAGAAATCATTGGCAGAGAAAATAGCGGATTAGTACCATAACTAACCGACGCAATAATTCCATTCGTAAAACCAATTCTTTGAGCTTTCATAACAATAAACATCTTACAACAAAATTATTTTTATTAATCAAAATCGACTTATAATATTCAAATACTCTTTTTGCGATTCTAAAACCATTTCAGAAATAAAGTTTATAAACTCCTCGTTATCCCCTTTGTTAGTTTTTTGTAATGCTGAAATATAATCAGCTCTTACAACAGGAGGAATAACTACAATATTATAACCACTTTGTAACAAAGCTAAATTCATCAATAACCTTGCAACTCTACCATTTCCGTCAATAAACGGATGAATATTTACAAAAATAATATGAACCATTGCTGCATATTCAACTGGATGTAAATTTTCTTTTAGCGTTGATAATTTTCCAACAAAATCATTCATACATTTATCAAGATTTTCAGGTTGTGGCAATTCAACATCTGAACCAGTTATTATAACTTGCGATTTTCTATATTGACCTGCTTTTTCATTGTCTATTTTTTCATAGAATAACTTGTGTAATAATTTTATATCATCTTCAGTAAATATAGATTTTTTAGACAATTCTAAAACTTTATCAAAAGCCCTTGCATGTCCTACTGCTTCATAATGATCTTTTAAAGGTTTCCCCCCAATTGTTAAGCCATCTTCCAAAACCACTTTTGTTTCTGCTAAATTAAGAGTATTACCTTCAATAGCATTTGAGGAATACGTTAAACCGATTTTATAATATTCTTTTATTTGTTCTAATGCATCTTTTGACAATGGTCGCAACGCATTAATCTTTGCTTTATATTCATCATTTTGGCTAAAACAATTTTTATACATTTTGTCCTCTTTGCTTAAATTATAACATGAATTTAGGACATTTGCACCTATAAATACTTATTTACCAGACACGATTTGTCTTGAATTTTTTGCATTAAAACCTTCTTTCTTTAGCCAAAAATAGGCTTTAGGGGACTAGGCAAGCCTAGTCCCCTAAAGCCTACCCCTGACACGATTCGAACGTGCGACGCCTTCCTTAGGACGGAAGCGCTCTATCCAGCTGAGCTACAGAGGCATTCATTTTAATTCTATTTAATTGTTTTACGCTCAGCTGGTCTTATTGCAGACAAGCTGCCGAGGTTTCGCTCCCGCTCACCTTGTGAGCTACAGAGGCATTCATTATAAATTTAACTCTTTTAATTATTTATTTTCTTCTTCCGGATTTTCTAATTTTTCTATCAAGTCCAAGCAAATTCCAACCTGAACATCTGTTGGTGCCATTTTTAAATACTCAAATGCATCATGTATTTGTTTGTTTTTGTCATACCAACGTCTAAAAACATTAATAAATTCGCTCAAGTCATTATCAGTTATTTTTATGCCATAACTTTGAACTTTATTGATAATCAAATCTGCACATTCTAACTGCTTTTCAAGAGGTGCTTTTTCCATCAAGCCAACCGCCATACATACTGTTGGATTCAAGTCATACCATCTTTTTGCTATTTTTTTTTCTTCTGACATTTAAACCTCTTGTAAATTTTATAAACTAAGTTTACAACATATTCTATTTAAAATCTAGTCTTCAAATTTAATTTTCATCTCTTTATATTAAATAAAAGTGTCGCAGTTGGCTTTGCCAACTGCGACACTAAACCAATATCAAAAAAACTAATTTTTCAATTAGGTTTAATTATACAATACCTTGAGCTTTCATTGCTTCAGCCAATTTAGAGAAGGCTGCAATGTTTGCACCTGCAACATAATTATTACCTAAGCCATAATCTTCAGCTGCATCTTTACAAGATTTGAAGATATTTGTCATAATTCTATCTAATTTTTTATCTACTTCTTCGAATGTATAATAGAATCTCATTGAGTTTTGACTCATTTCGATTGCAGAAGTTGCTACACCGCCTGCATTTGCCGCTTTTGCCGGAGCAACTAAAACACCATTTGCCAAGAAATAATCTGTAGCTTCTTTTGTACAAGGCATGTTAGCACCTTCACCAATGGCAACTACACCATTTTTAACCAATTCTTTTGCTGAATTTAGAGTAACTTCATTTTGAGTAGCACATGGAAGTGCGATATCAGTTTTAATTGTCCAAATTGGAGAATCTGCAGAAGTTCTTTCCAAATATTTAGCATTTGAATGTACATTCAAATAGTCTTTGATTCTGCCACGTTTAACTTCTTTGATATCCTTGATTGCATCTAAGTCAATACCATTTTCGTCATAAATACATCCGTTAGAATCACTCATTGCAACTACTTTTCCGCCCATTTCTTGAACTTTTTGACAAGCATAAATTGCAACGTTACCTGAACCTGAAATTGAAACAATTTTACCGGCAAATGATTGACCACCATTAGCTTTTAACATTTCACGCATATAATATGTTAATCCAAAACCTGTAGCTTCTGTTCTTGCTAAAGAACCACCATATGAAAGACCTTTACCTGTTAAAACTCCTCCTTCATAAGCGTTTCTGATTCGTTTAAATTGACCAAACATGTAGCCGATTTCTCTTGCACCGGTACCGATATCACCTGCAGGAACATCTACATCTTGACCGATATGACGTTGTAATTCTGTCATAAAAGCTTGGCAGAAAGTCATAATTTCTCTGTCTGATTTGCCTTTAGGATCAAAGTCTGAACCACCTTTACCACCGCCGATTGGTAAACCGGTTAAAGAGTTTTTGAAAATTTGTTCAAAACCTAAGAACTTCATAATGCTTTGGTTTACTGTAGGGTGTAATCTGATACCGCCTTTGTAAGGACCGATTAGAGAACTATATTGAACACGGAAAGCTCTATTTACATGAACTTTACCATTGTCATCAACCCAAGACACACGGAAAGTAATGATTCTTTCAGGTTCTACCATTCTTTCTAACAAGCCTAATTGTTCGTATTCAGGATGTTTTTCAACAACAGGTTCAACAGTTGATAAAACTTCTTCAACGGCTTGCAAGTATTCAGGTTCATTAGCGTTTTTCTTTTTGGTTTCTTCCAATACTCGTGCTACATAACTATTCATAAAAAATCTCCTTCAATAATATACAAATAATTTATATCACAGAAGAAGATTTTTTTAAACTTTTTTATCGAGCAACCGGTCTGCTTTCGTCAAACAAAGGTATTGTTACAGGGTAATATTTCTGATTTTTATCATTTTTCTGCATCGGTGGGCGATTGCCATACATTGGCTGACGGTTACCGTAATTCATCGGAGGGCGGTGATTTCCGTACATTGGAGGCATGTTACCGTAATGCATCGGTGGGCGACCTTCTCTAGGAGATTGCATATTACCATATGGAGGCATTTGTCCATACATTGGAGGTCTATTTTCATAATTCATCGGAGGACGATGATTACCATACATCAAAGGCATGTTACCATAGCCTCGAGGTGGTTGCATGTTGCCATAAGGCATTGTTGGACGATAAGTTCCATACATTGGAGCTCTATATTTTTGGTAATAATCTTTAGTTGCAGCCATTACAAATGTTGACATTGCAACAAATATAGCTACAGTTAAAATTAAGACTTTTTTCATTCAATTCTCCTTTTTTAAATTTGTTAATTAATATAATAATGATAAATTTAAAAAAATGCTAAATTTTTGAAAAAATATATAGAAATGTTAAAAAGGTCACTAAATCTACAGACATTTATATGTGTTAGAGGATTGGCGATATTAACTTTATCTCGTGGTATAATTAATAAAAAAGGATAGGAATATGAAAAAAGTATGTATTTATTGCTCAGCAAGCAATGGTTTAGATAAAAGTTACCATAAAGAAGCACAAAAAATGGGTGAATTGTTGGCCAAAAACGGCTACGATTTAGTTTATGGCGGTTCTGATTTTGGTTTAATGGGTGAAGTTGCAAAAGCCGTAAAAAGTGGGGGCGGTAAAGTTTTGGGAGTTATGCCCAAAAAGCTTTATGAATTTGTTAAACATGAAGGCGGAAATTGCGACGATTTTATTTTGACAGAAGAAATGCGTGAAAGAAAAGCTAAAATGGACGAAAACGCAGATGCTGTAATTGCGCTTGCCGGAGGTTTTGGCACATTAGAAGAAATTTCAGAAATTTTAGACCATAAAATTATCGGCTACAACACAAAACCCGTAATTTTCTTGAATACAAACGGGTTTTATGACAAATTGTTTGAATTTTTTGAGCATTTGATTAATGAAAACTTTGCACGTCAAAGCGTAAGAGAGCTTTACTACTTGGCTCAAACACCGGAAGATGTAATTGAATATTTAAAAAATTACACACCAAACCAAATTCCAAAATCGGTTGAAGATATTTACGTAAATAAATAACATGGTTTCAAAGTTAATTAATAATTATATAAAAGATTCACTGATAAATGGCAAAGTTACCAGATTTAATAAGAATTTGGTAACCGTTTTTGCGACTCAAATTGTTTCACCAATGAGCATTAGTGAAAAACAAACGTACTATGACGCAATCGCTAAGGCAATAAATATTTGGAATGAATATTCTCCTGTAAAATTTCAACAAATTAATTCGCCTCAAGGTGCAGATATTGTAATCAATTGGAGTAAAGTTGGAATAAAACTTGAAGGAATGTGCAAGTTTAGAAGCATTGTAGCATCGGAGATTAAGGCAATAACAATAGATATTGGACTTCCAAACCCGAATTCGCCTAAAAATATCACGAATGAAACCATACTACATACGATTATGCACGAACTCGGACATTCATTAGGACTTGGACACGGTGTTGAAACAGATGATATAATGTTTATTCCTCATCAAAAGACATTAAACAGACCTAGTGAGAATGATATTTATGTTTTGAATTTGTTGTATAATACACCAATTGGAACAAGTCTGAATTGTTAGACGGTAAAGGGTTAAGGCTGTTATAAGTAGAACATACAACATTATGTCATTCTGAACTTGTTTGACAAAGTGAACAGGCGAAGTATGAGCCTTGTGAACCTGTCCCCTGTGGACAGAATCTCTACATCGTAAGATCCCGCATCAAGTGCGGGATGACATAAAATGAAATGTCATTGCGAGTAGGTCAGGCAATGCCTGACACAAAAACGGGGTGCAAAGCACCCCGTTTTTGTGTCAATTATTAGTATTTAAAACAAGAGTTTACACTCGAGTTTTTAGATATCTTGTCGTATTTGTTTATTTTCGGATATCTCAAGTATGAGCACGCAATCGGATCAATTTTTGCATTCGCTGTTGTGCTTACTCTCGGAGTTATTTTTCCTGAGTGTGTAATCTCAAATACAAATTTGTTTGGTCTTGCGCAACTGCTTGCATTATAAGAACAAGCAGAGCTTATTGAGCTTTCGCCGTCAACATATGCAATAACATATGACAACGGTTCAGGATTTGTTGATGCATTGTAGCTTGAGAAGTTGTCATAAATTTCCCAACTTATGCCATCAGCAGTGTTTGCTTTGTATACATTACCTGATACCGAACTTGAGATTGGATTCAAGCGAGCAACAAATGCTATTGAGAATTTGTTTGCTGTCGGATTATCAATGAAACCCTTTGTAAACCCTGGGATTGGGTTTGATGTCAAGTCGGCAGAGTAGTTAATAACAGGTGCGGCTGATGATGAGCTTGAACTTGATGAAGAACTGCTTGAACTGCTCGATGATGACGAACTAGAGCTCGATGAGCTTGAACTTGATGAAGAGCTGCTTGAGCTGCTTGATGATGATGAACTAGAGCTTTTTTTACATCGGATATCATTAGCGATACAAGTAGCTATGAGTGTTACATTGCCTGAACGATTATAACATGTTTTACAATCGTTTGAAACACACCACACCATTGGAGTAATATTTAAAGAACCGCATTCACCATGAACCTTATGAAATCCTGTAGGGCAAGAAATAAAACAAGGAGAAAAAGTGTCCGTTTTTGTATCACCAGTTGACATACACACAAGATCATAGGTGTTTTGTTGACGCATACCTGCTTTATATCCGGCAGAAGAGGTGCTTAAAGTTCTTTTACAAGTTATGCATTCAGCAACTGGATTTGGGTCGTCTAACTTACAATGTCTACTGAATTTATTATCCGAAATTGCAGAAGATGTGACTCTTTTTGAAAATTTAAAGTTAAAAGGAGCAACAAAATCATTATTTGCCATTGCCAACAATTTTGAAGCATCTGATTTGTATGCAACCTCCATTGGATCTGTTGCATTTGGGTACAATTCTTTGTCATAGTACAAGTTTTGTACAATATCGTGTGTTGTTTTATATGCTTTTTTAAACATGACAACATCAGCATCAGGTTTTGCGTTTTGAACAGCGATAACCGACAATGTTGCGATTACTGCGATTATGCCCAAAACAATCAAGGCTTCCGACATTGTAAAAGCTTTTATTTTGTTCATACGATTCTCCTTTATTTTTTGAGTATTACTTGATTGCTTTCTTATCTTTTAGAATATCTTGTTTCTTAGATCCTGAAACGAGTTCAGGATAACATTAAGATTTTAATTTACCCTTTTTTCTTTTTAAACTTACTTTCTGTTTTATTATCAATAACAGGCACAAATTACCTTTAATATCCATAGCATTTTCATACCTCTTATTTTTTATTCTATCAGTATAAACTATTTTTTTCTGGTTTTCAACCCCGGATTAACGATATGTCTAGTTTTATTAACGTTTTTTTGTGCTAAAATCTTTTTTGAAAAGAGGTTTTTATGCGCAACATGCTTGTCGTTATCGACAGAATAGAATTAAAATATTTTGAATTTAACCAATTGGTTACAAATTTTTGGATGGTTAAAGGATTATTAGAAAATGAAATAGAAACATACATTACAACCATTGACAATCTTTCCTTAAAACATGGCACAGGGTATGCAAGATGTTTCAAAACATACAAAAAAGACAACGACATTTTTTATGAAAAACAATCTCAAGATTTTTGCATTGAAGACAGTTTTGAAAAAGTGTTCTTCCGTCCGGATCCTCCTGTTGACAATGACTATATCAGCGCAACATATATTTTTGATTTTGTTGACCGAAATAAAACACAAATTATTAACGACACAACATCAATAAGAAGTTTTAACGAAAAACTCCACGCAAACCTTTTCCGTGAGTTCATGCCGGAAAACATTGTCACTACATCAAAAGATGAGATTGAAGAGTTTTTAAGCCTTCACAAAGAAATTATCCTAAAACCCCTAAACAACTGTTTCGGACAAGGTGTAATGTATCTAAAAGAAGGCGATAAAAATACTTTGAGCATAATTAAGACTCTGACACATGACGGAAAATCACTAACTATGGTTCAAAAATACCTTCCTCAAGCTCAATACGGCGACAAGAGAGTTTTAATTCTAAATGGCAAAGTTTTAGATGAATGTGTTCAAAAACTTCCGACAAAAGACGATTTTAAATTTAACACACATTCTGATGAGTTCTTGAAAAAAGCAGTTTTAACCAACTCTGAAAAAGAAAAATTTACTCAAGTTGCTCAAGGCTTAAAGAAAATTGGGATTCAAATGGCAGGATTAGACGTTGTTGACGAAAAAATTATCGAAATTAATGTAACAAGTCCTTGCTATTTCATAAAAGAAATTAATGCCCGTTTCAACACACACCTTGAAGACAAGCTAAATGCATTTATGCTTGAAAAATCTTGTGTAAATGTTTGTAAATAATGATTCCATGCTCTAGCAAAGATTTTTATTACAGACTTTAGTTCTAATATGAAAGTTGTCGCAATCCAAGGAGTTAAAAATAACGTTGTTAACAGTGTCAAAAACACTGCTATGACAGCACCTATTGTTCCGTCAAAAAGTGCAAAAGCATCTGCGCTTGAAATGATGGGAATTTATAACAAATCTCTTGTTAATTTTAAAGGCTATTATGGCGATCAACAACCGGCAAAAAAACTTTTCTGGATTTTAAAAGGCAACAATGACGTTTACGAGGATAACGAAACAAAAAACAATTTATATAACGGCGGTAACACAGGTTGGAAAAAATGGGTTGCAACTAATCCCGAAGATTTATTAAAACGCTCTCCTATGGATGCTATTCAATCTATTTGCACACTTAACAAGCAGCCAAATTGTTACCCTGGAATACCTTCTTATATTCCAACCCCAAACTACGGCGACAAATGGGGACGACGTGCAAATTACATAGAGATTAACCCTAGAACTGTTGCACTTACAGAAGGTGACAAAAAAAGCGAAGGTTTGCTAAATGTTATGAAGCTACTACCTGCTATTCCTCCATCAGGTAAAAGCAACGCAAACTGTATTGTTTTATCTCAATTATATCCGGCAATGTACAGAGAAAATGACGGTAAAACAGGTCGTTCATCACTATACACAGTTGATTTACATTCAGGAATTTCTAAAAATTTAACATCTGACAAGCTTTGTCGAGATGGTCAAAGATTAGGTGACGATGAACAAGTCAAAGCCTTCAATGATATGGCGCATTTAAGAGGTTTAAAAACCGGTATCAGAATGCCTTTATCATCAGGACAGATGACTGTAAAAGGTGAACCTTTTGATTGGTACAAGCACGAAAAAGCATTTATTGATGCTTGTTGTTGGGCTGTAGATTTAGGTTTTGATGCAATTTTCTTTGATAGTGCAAAACACGTTGGTAACTGGGACATGGGTAATTATTGCGGTTCAGGTTCTGTTCCAAACTTCAATCAAATGCAATACATTACTCAACAAATTCGCTCAAAAACAGGAAGAAATGACATTGCACTTATTGGTGAAAAATGCGATATGAATCCTCGTTTCAAAGAAATGGGACTAACTGCCGGTAACGACTGGGGCAGAGCTGATGATTTTAACAATGTTCTTCACGAATACGACAAGCAACGCTGGAATGATGAATATGCTGCCGGCCCTATTATCTCTGACGACAACGACAGGGGCGGAATGCCTTTTGAACAACGTTTAAACAGAATTAAAAATGCCCTACACGCATACCGTGAACCCGGATGGAAACTTCCGGTTTACCTGCAAATGCACGATTTATTCCCACAATGTCCATACTCAAATACTCACGATTTAATGGAAAATGGTGAAAATCGCTCAACTTACGGTGATGTAACAAGTCATTACAACAACATCTTTAACACTTCTCAAGCCGCTAAAGATTACAGATACAATGTCTACAAGGAATTTTTGAGTACTATGTATCAATAAGATTTTGTAGAGGCGGAGCCTTCGGCTCCGCCTCTACTTTTATATATTAACTACTTGTGGAATATAAATATTTTACAGATTTTCTCATAATATTTTGAAAAAAGGAGCATATTATGAGTTTAAAAATGTTGATTTTTGATTATAAAAGTGCAGAAAAAAAGTTTTTCAAAAGGCATCAATTTCACGATTTTGACATTGAATTTTTTGAAAGTAGTTTAAATGAAACATCAGTTGGTAATTTACCACAAGAGATTAAAGATACAGCGAGTGTTATAAGCGTTTTTATAACCTCTGAAATTACACCGAAAATTTTGGAACAATTTCCAAATTTAATGATTATTTCAACCCGCTCAACTGGATATGACCACATTGACATAGATGCCTGTTGCAACAAAAACATTAAAGTTTTAAACGTAGAAAATTATGGCTCAAACTCTGTTGTACAATACACTTTTGCTTTAATCCTTGCACTTGTAAGACGCTTAATTCCTGCTCTTAGCGATTCACACGCTTTTAAATTCGACACAAATAACTATGTCGGACGAGAACTTAATGCGCTTACGCTTGGTGTAATAGGCACTGGGGCAATCGGCGCTTCTGTTTGCAAAATCGCTCATGCTTTCGGAATGAAAATTTTGGCTTTTGATTATTTACAACGTCCTGAATTAGTAAAAGAATTCCACATTGAATACACAGACAAAGAAAGCATCTATAAAAATTCAGATATTATAACGCTACACGTACCATTAACAAAAGAAACTCATCATTTGATTACAAAAAAAGAATTTGCACAAATGAAACCTACTGCAATTATCATCAACACTGCCCGAGGAGATTTAATAGAAAGTGAAGACCTTTATAATGCCTTATTAAATCACACCATTGCCGGCGCCGGATTGGATGTAACAGAGTGCGAAAAAATTAGTCTTGGTTATGGAGATATTACCGAAAAACTTGAAACTTCAAACAAAGAATGTATCTCAAAAGTAATAATTACAAGACGTTTAAGTCAATTAAACAACGTTATAATCACTCCTCACGTGGCATATAACACTCAAGATTCAATCAACAGAATTTTAAACGAAACTTTTAATTCAATAAAAGACTGTCTACAAGGAGGACACGCCAATCAAGTGAATTAGCGTGTCCTTCTCTTTTAACTACTTTTTAACGTACCGACCTAATGTCGTCAAATTAAACTTCAACGAATAATCTTTGACCAACGATATTTGGTTTACCGTTATAATACCCTGCAAAGTAACCGCCTTTTACAGGTCTGTTTTTTGCATAATTATTCATATCAACTGTTTTAGTAACAAATGGATTTGGATTGAATGGGTTTGAATCAACCGGTTGAACAGCAGTTGTTGTAGTTGCAGGAACTTGTTGTCTTACTGCTGGTGATGCTAAAAAGTTATTGAATAATGTAATAATATTGTTTGTGTTTGCCATATGTAGACCTCGCTCGCTCTTAAAAATTTCTCTCTCGTGTTTTTTTATTTAATGAGATATTTTAGAAAGTCATATATTTTATCGTAACTCATCAAGAAAATTTAATATTTCTTAACAAACCTCCTACTTTTTATGTAGTATAATTGATTTATGAAAAAAATAAATCGTAAAAATGTATTAATTATTGGAAGTTGTGCAAAAGAATATGCTCTAGCAAAAAAATTATCAGAACTTGATTGCGTTGAAAATATCTTTGTTGCAAGCGGGAATGATGCAATGAAAGAGTTCTGCACTTGCGTTGATATTAGAGAAGATGAAGATGTTAAGTTGTTAGAATTTGCGATGGAAAATTCCATTGACCTAACTGTTGTTTCAAGCGAAAAAGCTATAAAAGCTGATATCGCAGGATTTTTTGAAAGCAACGGTCAACAAGTTTTTGGACCTAGCGCAAGAGCCGCAGAAATTTGTACTTGCAAATCTTTAGGCAAAAAATTTATGTACAAATTGAGAATTCCAACTGCAAAATTTGGAATTTTTGAAAAGCAACCTTTAGCCCTAGATTATGCCAGAAATTCTCAAATGCCGATAGTCGTAAAAACAGATGCTCACAGAGATATCAACGGTATGCTGATTTGCAGTTCTTATTCAATAGCAAAATCGTTTATTGAAGAATCATTTTTACGTGGGGAACAAAGAATTATAATTGAAGATTATATCTACGGACACGAATTTTCATTCTACGTAGTCACTGACGGATACAACGCTTTACCACTTTCTACCGTTGCAAATTACAAATTTGCACTAGATGGTGACGGAGGACTTTTAACTTCCGGCATGGGCTGCTATGCACCTGATTACAAAGTTTCTGACGAAATTGAACACTACATAATGAATGAATTTATATTCCCAACTTTAGACAATTTGGCTCAAAACGGAAAACCTTATATCGGAATTTTAGGTTTAGATGCTGTACTAACTCCTGAAGGAGATGTCGTTGCATTAGAATTCAATTCTTCTCTTCAAGAACACGATTGCCAGGGAGTTTTATCATTGGTGAATGAAAATATTTACTATCTAATGCAAGCTTGCTCAATGGGCTCTTTTGCAGATGATTACCAAAAAATCGATATGAGTGACAATGTTGCCGTTTCAGCCGTATTATCGTCAGGAAGAAAAAGCGGTTCTGTAATTACAGGACTTGACGATTTAGATGAAAATACAAAAGTCGCTCACTTTAATACAATAAAAAATAAATATCTGGAATACGAAACCTCTGGCGACAGAACTCTTTTAGTTACACGCAACGCAAAAACAATTAATCGGGCAACAGAAAGTCTTTATGAAGAAATTGATTTAATAAAATACGACGGCAAAAAACACCGCAAAGATTTGTGCTTGATACATGAGTATAATTAAAGAGTACATATTTGGACAGGATAAATTTTAATAAAAAGGCGCCGTGGCAAAAGCCACGGCGCCTTTTTAACTTTCGTAATTATTCATACAATGGAATAATTTGTTCAATACCGGCTTTTGCTGTGTTAAAAATTTCAATTAATTGTTTTTGGTCATAAGGATCACCCTCTGCTGTTGTTTGAAATTCAATAATTTTTCCTGATTTTGTCATTACAACATTTGAATCAACTTGAGCGTGTGAATCTTCTTCATAGCACAGGTCCAAACGAACATCACCGTCAACAATACCTACAGAAATCG
>OIYV01001217.1_pt1 | contig 12544 bp, 9 predicted proteins | sample 1588251 | NCBI WGS metagenome assembly OIYV01 (sample SAMN03283282) | human gut metagenome | biome: human-associated habitat; material: feces | host: Homo sapiens | place: Peru | collected 2012
GTTCTCTAACAACCTCATTCTCTTTATGCCCGTAATTTATTTAGGACAATATTGGCTTTCGGTTGCAAAGATAATTTCCTCATTTTTAATTTGCAAATTTTAATAATCAGAAATTACTGTGGTTTGCGATAAAGATTGATTTTAAATTATTGAAAGTTAGTGAAATAGTATGGTTATAGTTGTGTTGTGTTAAAAAGTGTGAAATCCTAAAATGCTGCTCAAAGGTTGTGGTGGAATGTGGATTTTGTTTAATTTTGTGGTATGAATGAAAAAATGAAAGGAATAGTCACCGTGTTTGTTGATATCGACGACACGCTTTGGTGGTTTACCGAAAACTCGAAACTGGCATTGCGCCACACATTCGACGCGTTTGATATTTCCTGCGTATGCACCTACGAGCGATTCAAGGAAGTGTATTTGAAAAAGAACCTTGAATTGTGGAACCTGTATCACCATGGACTTATCGACAAGGATTTTCTTGTCAATGAGCGCTTCAGATTCACGCTGAAGGAGTGTGGCTACAAGGGCGATGTGGAGAAAATGTGCCACTTGCTCGATGAGGAATATTTGAGATTCCTGGCTTTGCAGTCCACCACCATTCCTGGCGCGCACCAGTTGCTTGAATACCTTGTGGCGAAGGGTTATGATGTGAACACCCTCAGCAATGGTTTTCAGGGCACGCAGCAGCAAAAACTCATTTCGGGCGGACTATCCGACCTGATTCACCGTAATGTGCTGAGCGACGACTGCGGAATCACCAAGCCCCAGCGTGGCATTTTCGACTATGCTCTTGAGCAGTGCGGTGCCGAAGCCGCCACCTCGGTGATGATTGGCGACAACCCCGATGCCGACATTAAAGGCGCACACGATGCAGGGTGGCGCACCATCTACTTTAATATACGCGGCTTGGACCCAATTGAGGGCACTGCCGATGCCGTAGTCACCTCGCTCGACGAGATTCAGCAAATCTTATAGCGCAGAGAAATTCGTGTAATTCCCGAAAATATCGTAATTTTGCACCCGTTATGACAGAAGAACAACGATTACATTTAGAAGAAGAAACAGTAAAGATGCTCAAAACTGTATTCGACCCCGAAATTCCGGTTGATGTGTATAGTTTGGGTTTGATTTACAAGATAGATATCGACGACGACGCAAATGTGTCGATCGACATGACGCTCACCGCCCCCAACTGCCCAATGGCCGACTTCCTGTTTGAGGACATTCGCCAAAAGGTGGAAAGCATCGAGGGCGTGAAGAGCGTGAACGTGCAACTGGTTTACGAACCCGAATGGGACCAGAGCATGATGACCGATGAAGCAAAACTCGAATTAGGAATGTTATAATCCCCACCTCGCCTCACCTCACACGGATCTCGCGGCTCTTGCTTTGCCTCACACAGATCTCACAGATCACACGTATTTTTTTGGGGGTGGTGGATTGTGGGGGGATTGGAGCAATCGGAGTACTCTGAGCACTCGGATTTTCTAATTTCTAATCTCTAATCTCTAATTTCTAATAATAAATGATTTATTTCCTCAGCGATTTGCACTTGGGTGCCAAGTATTTTGACAATCCACGCGAGAAAGAACTTGCGGTGGTCAGTTTCCTCGACAGCATCGCTGCCGACGCAGAGGAAGTGTATCTGTTGGGTGACATTCTGGATTATTGGTACGAGTATAAGAATGTGGTGCCACGCGGCTATGTGCGCTTCTTCGCCGCCATTGCTCGACTCACCGATGCCGGCATACCGGTGTATTGGATGACCGGCAACCACGATGTGTGGCTGTTCGACTATCTGACCACCGAGATAGGCATCACCGTATATAAAGGTGCGCTGCAAAAAGAAATTAAAGGCGTGCAGTTTCTGCTCAGCCATGGCGATGATGTGGGGTATCAGCCACCCATGTATCGCTTTATGCGTTGGTGCTTCCACAATCGCGTGTGCCAATGGCTGTATGCCAACCTTCACCCACGCATCACCTACGGGGTGGCGCACGGCTGGTCGTCGAGCAATCGCACCCACCGCAAGCCCACCGCCGTGAAAAAAGAGATAGAAGTGTGCTACGCCAATCTGCTCCGCTTCACCGAGGCATATTCGCAGCAGCACCCCGAAGTGCGGCACTATGTGATGGGGCATCTTCACCTTGCCAAGCACGCCACACTCGACGAGCAGGGCCGCACCATCACCATACTTGGCGACTGGATTGCGCAAAACACCTACGCCACATTCGACGGCAAGGAAATGCGCCTCCACACCTACGCGCCCAAAAACTGAGCAAGCGCGATTGATGATTTGAGAAGTTGGGCAGCTTTTAAAATCGGGAGTGGTGAAAAGGGTGAAAAGGTGCTAAAAAATTCATAAACAAATAGAAAAATCATATTTTCTTGATAAAAATTGCCCAATATTAGTGCCTAATTCAAAAAAAAGTGCGATATTTGCACTTGCAAAATCGGAGACCACCCCAAAGTGGTTGATATTCGTATGTAAATATTTGAAAATCAGCCATAATGAAAAAGTCTTCGTTTTTGAGCGTTAGATAACATTAATAAATCACTATAAATATACAATACTAAAATGACAAAAGCAGACATCGTTAGCGAAATCTCAAAAGCAACAGGTATTGATAAGGCTTCTGTTCTTGAAACAGTTGAAAAGTTTATGGAAACAGTTAAGGACAGCTTGTCAAACGGCGAAAATGTATATCTCCGTGGTTTCGGTAGCTTTATCGTAAAGACCCGTTCGCAAAAGACTGCACGCAACATCTCTCAAAACACCACAATGATTATTCCAGAGCACAACATTCCTGCCTTCAAGCCAGCTAAGGTGTTCATGGAACAGGTGAAGAAGTAATTGCTCGTCGCATTTGCGAATAGGTGAAAATCATTATCCTCGACAGAGAAAAGACAAAATATATTTTTTAATCATTTAAAACTAAGTAACAATGCCAAGCGGAAAAAAGAGAAAAGGCCACAAGATGGCTACGCACAAGCGCAAGAAAAGACTTAGAAAGAACAGACATAAAAATAAGAAATAATCTTTCTGTTTAAGTCACACATACTGAGAACAAACTCCCTTTGGCAAAGGTCTCGGTAACGAGCTCCAGCAATAGGTAAGGAGAGTTTGTTCTTTGTCGTATTATTAGATGGCTAAAATTCCCTTTCAAACCAATGAGAAGTGAATTAATAGTTGACGTACAGCCGACCGACATATCCACGGCGCTCCTCGAAGACGGGCGCTTGATGTCGCTGCAAAAGGAGTCGAGAGACGTATCCTATGCCGTCGGTAACCTCTACTTTGCCAAGGTAAAGAAATTGATGCCAGGCCTTAATGCCGCATTCGTGAATGTGGGGCACAAAAAGGACGCATTCCTTCATTACCTTGATTTAGGTTCGCAGTTTGGATCGTATTCAGAGTTCATCAAATCGGTTCTCGAAAATCCGGAAAAGCGTCCTTCGTTATCAAAATTCAAATTGAAGCCCGACATCGACAAGCATGGCTCCGTGTCCGACGTGCTTCAGCAGGGGCAACAGTTGCTCGTGCAGATTGTGAAGGAACCCATTTCCACCAAAGGACCACGACTTACCACCGAAATCACTTTCACAGGGCGCTTTATGGTGCTCATCCCTTTCAACAACAAGATTTCGGTGTCGCAAAAAATCAAGAACTCCGCCGAAAAAATGCGTCTGCGCAAGCTCGTGGAGAGCATCAAGCCCCACAACTTCGGGGTAATCATTCGCACCTCGGCAGAAAACAAGCGAGCAGCCGAACTCAACGCTGAAATGAAAGTGCTGGTCAAGTGCTGGGAAGACAGTGTCGCAAAACTGCAATACACCACCCCGCCAGCTCTCGTGTATGAAGAAGAGAGCAGGGCAGTGAGTGTGATTCGCGACATCTTCAGCCCCGAATTCGAAAGCATATATGTGAATAATGCGGAAATCTACGACCAGCTCCACAACTATGTGAGCCTAATAGCCCCCGACCGTGCCGACATCGTGAAAATCTATTCCGACGATGTGCCTATCTTCGATAAGTTCAATATCACAAGGCAAATCAAGTCGTCGTTCGGAAAAACGGTATCGTTCAAGTCGGGAGCATACATAATAATTGAAAGCACCGAAGCACTGCATGTGATAGATGTGAACTCCGGTAACCGCTCAAAGGCCTCCAGCGACCAGGAAAGCAACGCACTCGACGTGAACCTACTCGCAGCCGACGAGATAGCGCGACAGCTCCGTCTGCGCGACATGGGCGGCATCGTGGTGGTCGATTTCATCGACATGGCTAAGAGCGAACACCGCCAAGCCCTCTACGACCACATGCGTGAAGTGATGCAAAAAGACCGCGCACGGCACAACATATTGCCGCTGAGCAAATTCGGACTGATGCAAATCACCCGTCAGCGCGTGCGCCCGGCTCTCGACATCGTAACCGCCGAAACCTGCCCTTCATGTGGAGGTAAGGGTGAGGTTCTGCCTTCGCTGCTTTTTACCGATATGCTGAAAGACAAGATTGATTATCTTGTCAACTCACTCGGAGTGAAAAACTTTATTATGTATGTCCACCCATTTGTTGAAGCCTATTTGAAGAAAGGCGTTATCAGCGAATACTTTAAATGGCGTCGTGAATTTGGACGCAAGTTTAAGTTAATGGCCGACCAGAGTCTTGCATACCTGCAATATAAGGTAATCGACAAAGACCACAACGAAATCGACCTGAAAGAAGAAAAAGACACGAGCAGCTCTCACAGCAAAAAAGAGCAACGCTCGCGCAACACTAAAAACGAAGACTGACGCCCCGTAGAAAGCGGTGACCAAGGAGGCATTACCTCCATCACCCACCACGGCGATAGTAACTTCAATGAATGAAAACGAACAAAGTCCGCATCTCCGGAGGCACACCCAAGCCTCCCCAAAGATGCGGACTTTTTATTTATCCAATTTGAAATTAATTTTAGAAGTTAAGACGATTACTATTTTAGAAGTTAAGGAGTTAAGAAGTTAAAGAAGTTAAGACGACACCTTCACCTCTGCTGGCTCCTTTCTGGTGTTAAGACGATACCTTCGCCTCTGCTAAAATTATGGTTTGAGCAGATTGATGGGGGCTACGTACACGCCATCTTCTCGGCGGTAGGCGCCACCAACAGCTGTTAGCACCATAAGAAACGAAGGGGCTCGTTCTTCGCTGATACTTGTGATTTTGTCACGCAAATTTTTAAGCGATTGCGCACCATGCTCAATTAGTTCGTCGCCACCAAGTTTGATTTCGATGGCTCCCCATCTGCCATCTTCAAGATGCACAACGGCATCACATTCCAAACCAGTGTTGTCGCGATAGTGGGTGACAGTGCCACCAATGGCATTGGCATAGATTGACAAATCTCTTACAGCGAAGTCCTCAAAAAATAATCCAAAGCTTTCCAAATCATTTATGAGGTCGTTAGGGCTCACGCCCAAAGCGCGACATGCTATTGATGTGTCGATGAAATGTCGGGTCGGGGTGCTTCTAATGATTGTCTTTGACCGTATATTTGGATTCCATGCTGGCAAATCTTCAATTACATATAAATCTTTTAATGCTTCCATATAGTCATCAAAAGTTTTGGGATCCATAGTTCGCTCATTGCTTTGTCGCACATCGGCGATGATGGTAGATATTGCAGCTTCTGTGGAGATGTGGCGGGCATAGCTTTTCAATATCATCTTCAAAACCTCAGGCTTCTTGTTTCTGAAGCGCTCATTTTCGCAGTCTTCAAACACAAATAAACCGTTATAATAGTTTTTGGTTATTTCTACTGCTATGTCTTTCGGTGCACGAACGGAAATTGGCCATCCGCCTCTGCAAATCAAAAAAGCAATATCCTCAAGCGATATTTCCGAATTTAAGTCCCATGGGTATTCGCTTTTCTCGTCAAATAACTCTATTAACGAAACAGTGCCCTTTGATTCTTGCGATTCCCATAAGCTCATAGGGCGCATTTTCACAGGAGCAATCCTGCCAGCCCCACTATGGTGCACTTCTGTTTTGTCGGCAGGGGTTGAACTTCCTGTAAGAATGAATTTGCCGAATTGGTAGTCAAAATCCAAATCGTCTTTAATCTGATTCCAAAGGTCGGGAGCTTTTTGCCATTCATCTATTAGCCTTGGCTTTTCTCCTTCAAGTGCCCACTTGGGATTCATGCGTGCCATTGTAATTGTTTGTTTTGTGTTTAATTTCACAAAACTTTTTTGATATAGCATACAAGTGGTGGTCTTACCGCAGAATTTTGGACCAGCCACCACTACTGCACCCGAAGTTCTCAACTTTAGTTCTATGTCCTTTTCAATAAGCCTCTTGTAGTACATAATATCGTGGTTTGGTAGTATTTATACTGCAAAGTTACAAAATTCCTATAAAAATCAAAATAAAATTCCCATAAATACAAGAATAAAATTCCCATAAATGTAAATGAAAAATTCCCATAAATGTAATTTTTAGTGATAGGGGAGTGGCAAAAGCATTACTATCAAAAACACCATCAAAGGGACGGTTCTTTTGATGGTGTTTGTTGTAATGTGTTGAGTGTGCGAATGTTGGAACTGATTTTTGTTGCTTATTTTTGCAGTTTTTTTTCTTGATTATGTTTTTTTGAGGGGGATGAGGGAAAGTTATTCCTTTAGGTAGGGTGGTGGGGGGATTATTTGGGGAGGAGGGCGGCGAAGGGGGCGTTGCTCCACACGATGAAGTTGCCTTCGGTGTCGGTGCTGATGGTCATCACGCCCAGGTCGGTGCGCTTCTCGAAAAGGGCTTGGGTGCGCTCTGTGCCCATTGCCATGCAGGCAGTTGCCCATGCGTCGGCAGTCATGCAGTCGGGGGCTACAATAGTGGCGCTAAGCAGGGTGGATTCCTCGCTCTTGCCGGTCAGCGGGTTCACGATGTGCGACACCTTTTTGCCGTTCACCTCCTTGAATTTGCGGTAGTTGCCGCTTGTTGCCACCGCCTTGCCGTTGAGGGCAATCACAAGAGCCGATTCGTGAACGGTGGCTTGGTTGTTCTCCACTGGCATGTCAATCGAGATGTGCCACGGCGTGCCTTTCTCGTTCACGCCTTTCGCCACCACTTCACCGCCAATTTCCACCATACAGTTCGTCACGCCGTTGCGTGCCAACATTCGTGCCACCTCGTCGCATGCAAGTCCTTTGGCAATGCTGCTGAAGTCGAACTGGATGCGCTGGTCGCTCTTCACCACTCGCTCATCTTCGAGATGCACTTTTGTGATGCCCACAAACGTGAGCAGGCTGTCGATTTCGGTTTGCGTGGGCAGTTTGCCGTTTTTATAGCCGAATCCCCAAGCGTTCACCAGCGGCATCACGGTAGGGTCGTAAGCGCCAGCCGATTGCTTGTTGATGTCCACCGCGCAGCGGAACATACGAATGAAAATGCTGTCGGCACGGTTGGTGGAGTTGGCGTTGAGGCGCGACACCAGCGACTGCTTGTTAAACACGTTTGCGCTGCGGTCGATCGCATCGAGCACTGCGCCAATAGAGTCCGACAAGTCGGCAGTAGCCTCGTAGGTGATGTGGTATTCCGTGGTCCACACATCGCCTTGCGTCTTGAAAAACGCTTTTTTCTCAGGCTTCATCACAAAAAAAGCCACCACGGCGCCAATGGTGAACATCAAAACGGCGATATATTGCTTCGTGAAAATTCGTTTATTCTCCATGTTCATATTCGTTCAGTATTGTGTTCGCAAAGTTAGTGTTTTTGTCGGTGAATAGTTGCGAAATGTGGATAAATGTGGTGAGTTTCGGAAAAAATATTTATTTTTGCAAAAGATAGGATGCATTTGGTTTGCACTATCTTTGCAGAAAGAATAGAAATTAATTAGAAATTTTACAATGATGAAAAAGACCCTTTTGATTTTAGCGATTGCCATGATGGCAATTGGCGCAAGTGCGCAAGTGCGCTTTGGCGTGAAGGCTGGTGTGGGCGTGAACACCCTCCACATCGAAAATCCATCTTCAAATTTTGACACCGACAATCGCACCGGATTCACCGGTGGTGTGATGATGGAAGTGAACCTCCCATTTGGTATAGCGGTAGATGCTTCTGCCCTTTACACTCGCCGCAGTGGCGCGATTGAGGACACAGAAGTGGGCGTGCGCGACTATATCGCTGTGCCTGTGAACCTGAAGTATAAACTTTCGCTTCCAGTGGTGAGCAACATCATCACCCCATTCGCATTCACTGGTCCAGAATTTGCCTTCAATGTGGGCAACAAGAAGTCGGAGGCTGGTAGCGAATACAAGAGCACCACTGTGAGCTGGAATGTGGGCTTGGGCGTGGAACTCGTGAAGCACGTTCAACTTTCGGCAGCCTACTGCATGGGCATCAACAAGAGCATCACCAACGTGCTTGGCATCAGCGGTGTGGAATCGGGCGCAAAAGACCGTTGCTGGACGCTCACAGCCGCCTATTTATTCTGATTTTAAAGAAAATCCTTCAATATGGGGAGAGTGGCACTTTGTTGTCGCTCTCCTTTTTTACATTGAGGGGTGGGGTGGATTGTTTTTTCTTGTTATATAATGTGTGGCGATTGAGGAAAAATGCTTATATTTGTAGTTGCAAATTGACGGTTACTGCGTTGTAGCTGTCGCGTTTGCTTTGCAATATGCTGATTAACTATATAATAGCTGATTTTTGAATGTATTACAAATTTTATAAATTAACTAATTAATAACTAACTAACAACATTCTCAACATGAAAAGATTTACAACTTCATGGATGCGTGTAATGCTTTTAGGCTTGGTTAGCTTGTTTGCTATTCAGGAGGCTGGTGCTGCCACCGTATCGTACGATGGCATCAACTACACCACTTCTGGAACAAAGGCTACAGTTAAGCGTTACACATTTAAAAAGGGTGATACCACCTTTTACAAGGGTGATATCGTGATTCCTGAAACATTTGTAGTCAAAAATGTTACTTACACCGTTGTGGCTACAGGTGCTAACGCATTCGTTGACTGCCGCGAACTTACTTCACTGCAGCTCCCAAAAACTTGCGTTACCATCGGTCGTAACTGCTTCAAGGGCTGTACTGCATTGAAGAACGACCCAACTCCAGCTACTGCCACCTCACTTGGTAATGGCTATCTCCAGGACTGCTCTTCAATCACAGAAGTGACTATCCCTGCAGGTGCTTCTGGCACTTTCACTGCTCAAAACCTCGCAGGCATGACCAGCTTGAAGAAAATCACTTTCGCAGATAGTGAAACTCCTTTCAAGATTAGCGTTCTTGCATTCGTAAACAAATTAGGCGAAGGTGTTAAGAACCCAATCGAAGAAATCTATTTCGGTCGTAACCTTGATGAAGGTTCTGGTTCAAACATGCCTTTCCGTGGTATCAAGACTTTGAAGAAGGTGACTTTCGGTGGCCATTTCACCACTGTCGACGCTGAAATGTTTATGGGTTGTACTGGCCTTACTGAAGTGGTTTATGCTCCTGGCGTGAACGTGACTTCAATAGGCGCAGGTGCTTTCGCAAGCTGTACTTCACTCGCCAGTCTTCAAATTCCTGCTGCAATCACTGCTATTCCTGAACGTCTTTGCTCAGGCGACGCTGCCCTCACCTCTATCACTATGGGCGACGCCGTTACCTCAATCGGTGCTACTGCATTCTACAAGACAGGTTTGAAGAATCTTCAAATCCCAGCTTCTGTTCAAACTATCTATACAAGCGCATTCCAAGGCGCAGCTCTCGTGGGCGAAATCGCTCTTCCAGCAGCCCTCACTTCTGTAGGTTCACAGGCATTTGCCGACACTAAGATCACAGGTGTGAACATTCCTGCTGGTGTTACTGCTATCGGTGCTGCTGCATTCGCTCCTATCACCACTCTTGCTACTATCAAGGTAGATGAAGCCAACACTGCTTTCAAGGTGGTGAACGGTGCTCTCGTAACTGCTGATGGTACCCGTCTTCTCGTCACTGGTCACCAAGGCACTGTGGGCACAGATGCTTTCGCTACAGTAACCAATATCGACAACTATGGTATGGCTTACGCTCCTTGCGCAGTGGCTGAATTCCCAATGCTTGAAAAGATTGGCGACTATGGCTTCGCTAATAGCGCTATCAAGAACTTCACACTCAAGAGCAACGTGACCGTTGGTTCTAACATCTTTAAAAAATCAGCTCTCGAAGCTATCGTGTTTGAAGACGGCCGCAACGAAATTCCTCAAGGTATTTGTGGTGGTTGCGAAAAACTCAACAGCGTGACTCTCCCTACCACCGCTACCAACATTATGAAGGACGCATTTGCTGATTGCCCTGCTCTGAAGAACATGGAAATTCCTGCAAACGTCAACTATATGGAACCAGGCGCAGTGCCTGCCACTATCGAATCGCTCCGCGTGCTCAACGGCAACACTCCAGCTCTTGCAGCAAACGTGTTCAAGGCAGAGCAAAGCAATGTAGTATGTAAGGTGGCTACTAAGGCTGTGGCTAAGTATAAAGCTGCTTCTCAATGGCAATACCTCAACATTCAAGCCGACCCAACTATCCAAACTGGTGGCGCTTCACTCGGCTGCCCAACTGGTCTGTACTTCGCTACCACCGATGGTAAGCTCATGTATAAGGACGAAAACGGTCAAATCGTTGACACCAAGTTTGCAACAGGTGCTCACGCATTCACCCTCCAAAGCTACAAAAACCGCATCTATGTGGCAGTGGCTGGTGAAGAGTTCAAATACCAAAACCCAAACCTTCCACTCGGCGACGGTGAACTCTTCTACGTAAACAACACCAATGGTATCTTCTACCGCGTAACCGTTCTCAACAACGTAGGTTACAAGCCAAGTGAAGACCCATTCTCAATGTATATCGACAAGGCTACAAACAATATCTACATCGCAGACCGTAACGTGGGTGTTCACAAGCTCAATGCCGACACCACTGGTCTCTATGGCCCACAACCATTCTTGTTCGACAACGCATGGCTCCCTTACTATAACGACCTCCTGAGCTGGGGCGCTATCACTGGTGGCTTCTGCCGCGACAGCAAGGGCATCTACTGGCGTACCACTAAGTTCAATGGTCTTGGTCTTACTCGTTTCCGCGACGCCGACATCTATCCAGAAGGTGGCGCTGGTAAGAAACAACCATTCAATGTGCTCTTCAAAGACGTAATTATCAAAACTTCTTACCTCGATGAAGAAAACGGCTACTACTACATGTTCGTTCAGAAGGCTGCTGGTGCTAAGCCAGGTGTTTACCGTATTGCTCTCTCAAAACTCCAAAACGCAGATGGTAGCGACCTGGAAGGCAATGCCGACCTCACAATCGCTGACTGCCAACTCATCGACGATTCTCCAATCTTCATGGATGGTAATGAAGACTCTGGTGAAATTTGTAACATCGCTCAAATCAATGGCGACGGTACCAACATTTATTGGTCATACATCGCTGCTCCAAGCGACGACAAGGCTATCAAGGGTAGCGTGGCTCTCGATGCCAACAACCCACTCCACAAGAGCGGTATTAAGACTATCAAGAGTGCAGATGCACAACCTGTAGTTACTTTTGCTGTTGAAGGCGTAGAAGCATACGGCGTGTGCGGTGCTACTTATGTAGCTCCTCAAGTGGTATTGCCAGAAGCAATCACTCTCGACAAGGAAGAAGTGACTTTGAACAACGGTGGCGAAACTGTACAACTTACCGCTACAGTTACTCCTGACGAAGCCGACAACACCAACGTGGTTTGGACTTCTTCTAACGAAGAAATCGCTACAGTTGACGCTAACGGTCTTGTGACCACTATCAAGCAAGCTTCTTGGAACGAAGAAACTCCTTGCACAGTTACTATCACTGCAAGCTGCGAAGCTAAACCTGAGCTCAAGGCTACTTGCGTGGTGAAGATTCTCAACCCAACTGCTGAAGTGAAGCCAGAAAGCATCACTCTCAACTACGAAGAATACACTATGCCTGGTGGCGTGAACGAACTCCAACTCGTGGCTACTGTTCTTCCACAAGAAACTACCAACCCTGCTGTAAACTGGACTTCTAACAACGTGGAAATCGCTACAGTTGACGCTAACGGTCTTGTGACTATCCTTCCTGCAAACGGCAAGGCTGCTACTGACCGCGTGGTGACTATCACCGCTACTTGCGTTCGCAATGCACAAGCTTCTGCTTCTTGCGTGATTACTATCCCTGCTGAAGTGACTGGCGTTGCCGACATCTACGGCACTAAGACTATCAGCAGCGTGAAGTACTACAACGTGGCTGGTATGGAATCTGCTACTCCATTCAATGGCGTGAACATCGTGGTTACTAACTACAGCGATGGCAGCCAATCAGCAAGCAAATTGGTGAAATAATCCATCAGTCCATAGTGTGATTCCCTGAATCACTTTTAAAATACCCAAGTTGGGCGGCTCACTCACGAGTCGCCCAATTTTTTTGTGGGTGTATGGCATGATAATAGAAACCCTATATAGGTTCAGCGGATAAATGCTGGGGGCACAGAAACAAAAACATAAAAAACAGCCTTTTAGCGATGCCAGTGCTT
>OIYV01001219.1_pt1 | contig 12533 bp, 11 predicted proteins | sample 1588251 | NCBI WGS metagenome assembly OIYV01 (sample SAMN03283282) | human gut metagenome | biome: human-associated habitat; material: feces | host: Homo sapiens | place: Peru | collected 2012
CCGTTCACTGCCATCATTATACCATATTTCAAAGTTCAATAAATTGTGCGAATTGGAAAATCATACATTTGTGTTTTTTCTGTTCATAATTATATACTATATATTAAGATTAGTCAAACTACTGAGATTCAATTTTATATTCTATAATCTTATTTATTGTTTCAGATTTTGATATATTATCAAATAATTCTGTTGCATATTTTCTGGAACTTTCTGTGCTAGAAATATAAAAGTTTTCCGTTGTTTCTATATTCTTGTGACCTAGTAAATCAGCAACATCTCTTATCTCTATACCATTGTTTAATATTTTGGTTGCATAACTACCTCTTAAATCATAGAATCTACATTTTTTATTCCTAACTCATTATGGATTATTTTATATGGATCCTTGTTATGTCAGTTCCTATATATGCTCCATTTTCTTTTGTAAAAATCAAATTATATCTTTTGCTATCTTTATTACTTATTTCTTCTCTAACTATTCTATGCTCAACTATTTTTCCATATTTATTTTCAACATCTTCAAGATTATAATAAATATACTTTCTTCCGTATAGTTTTTTCAGATAGTCTTGTTTATTCTTATAATTTTGTAATGCTATTTTTAAAGTTTGACTTATATGAACTTTTCTTGTTCCTGTTTGAGTCTTGGTACTTCCTATAAACCATCTTCCTTTATCATCATTAGGTTTATCATATACATTATGCTCTATATTTATTATTCCCTTTTCAAGATCAATGTCATCCCAAGTTAATGCACATACCTCACCAGTTCTCATACCGGTATAACAAGATATTAAAAAGACACATAGAGTTACCTATGATACAATGTAAGTGACTAAACAAACATTGGAGGTAAAATATGTGTCATAATAATTATAACAAAGAAAAGAAAAAATATAAACACTTAAAGCATGTAGAAAGAACAATGATAAAAAGATAGTATAATAGAGATCATTTAAGTAAGAAAGAAATAGCAAAAAATTTAGATAAAAGTGAAAGGACAATAAGAAGAAAAATAGAAAAAGGTTTGACAACAGAAAATATTATGTTATAATATCTTGCATGGAGGTTTACAATGAATGAATATTTAAGTCAGATTAGCGAAAATTATGGAATAGTTAGTGATGAAAATGATGAAATTAAAGTTGTTACAAAAAGTGAATCCAATTTCGAATTCCAAGATGTTTTATTAAAAGAAAATGAGTTAGAAATTTTAAAACAAGAATTAATGGATGCTAAAGAAAAATTAATTGATAATAAAGAAAGAATAATATTTGGCGAGCTTTGTAATCTAGTAATTATTGGCGGTGGAATTTTTTTAGGTATAGAATTATTTTCTGTTGTTACGCCACAATTATTGATTTATTTGTTAACAGGAATGTATGCTATTACTAAAGCAATTAATATTGCAATGAATGGTACTAGAATTGGCAGATATAAGAAAAATAAAAAATTAAAATCAAATATAGAGTCTTTAGAAGAAAATAGTTTGCAATTAGAAGTTGAATTAAAAAAAATAAAAGAAAAAGCAAAATATAAAGTTGAGTCAGATACAAAAAATTATTGTGTTGAATATGGTTCAACTAAAAATGTTAGTGAAGTTGTAAATGAAGATTTAGGTAAAGTAAAAGTATTGAAATTAACAAGAAAATACCCAAGAAGCTAGAACGTTGCAAAAAATGATTATGCAATGAAAAGTTAGCTAATTACTTTTTAGAAGATTAAATTAAAGTTTAGATAATGAAAAAATCTAAACTTTTTTCTTAAAATTAAGTAAATAGAGATTAAAGTCTTAAGTTTTCATACGAAGTGCAACAGTAGACATATAAATATGTACTTATTGATAAGCTTAATGTTATTATACAACATTAACTTCTTTTGTGCAATTCAGCAGAATTGTCGCGAACCCTGATTTATTTTTAAATTTTCTTTTTCCATCGATTGAAGCAATCTCAAATTTATATTGATATACTTCTCCTCTCTCTTGAACTGTTACATCAGCCATAATAATCTCTCCTCCATTTACATTTGAGTAAATGAAAAAGTTGGCACGAATGCCAACTTTATATTGTTTGCAAAAATGTTTGCATAGAGATTTCCTTGTTTTACAAGGCTTTCCGACGATTTTGTTTTCAATTTTTTTTGTTTGCAAACAAATTGCAAACATTTTGCTATTTTTAGCACTTTTTTGAACTTTTCAAAATCTCGCAAGCCCTTATTTTATGGGTTATTTACCACAACAGTTCTTGTATTTCTTACCAGACCCACAAGGACATGGGTCATTTCTTCCTATTCTTGGCTCATTATTTATAACTGTTTGGTTTTGTGGAGTTGATGTTTTTGGAGCCATTGTTCCATCTAAATTATTAATTGCTGAATTTTGTAATCCTTCTTCCGTTATTTTAACAGTTTCTTCTCTTTTTATGTCTCCTTCTCTTTTTCTTGCATGCATTAAAAATTTGACTACATCGGTTTTTATGTCTAATACCATTTGGTCAAACATATCAAATCCTTCTATTCTATATTGTACTACTGGATCCTTTTGACCATATGCACGTAAGCCGATACCGTCTTTTAATTCATCCATATTATCTATGTGATCCATCCATTTTTCGTCAACAACTTTTAATGTTACTACCCTTTCTAACTCTCTTAATTCTTCTGAACCGATTTCATTCTCTCTTTCTTCATAAATAGCTGTTGCTTTTTCTACCGCTTCCTCTATAACTTCTTTTAAATGCACATCTGGTTTTTGTAAAGAATTCAACTCTGTAATTGTTAAATTAGCATTCAATTCTTGTAATAAACCTTCTTTATTTATATGTTCATCTGCAAAATATGGAGTAGCTATATCTTCTATTAAAGACTTTATCATGCCTAATACATTTCCCTTTAAATCCTCTCCATCTAAAATCTCACGTCTTTGTTTATATATTATTTCTCTTTGAGTGTTCATTACGTCATCATAATTTAATACATTTTTTCTAATGCTAAAGTTTCTTCCTTCTACTCTTCTTTGTGCAGATTCAACTGAATTTGAAATCAACTTAGATTCTATAGGCATATTTTCATCGGCACCTAAAGTATCATACAATTTTGTAATTGTCTCTCCACCAAATATTTTCATTAAGTCATCATCAAGCCCAATATAGAATCTAGATTCTCCAGGATCTCCCTGACGTCCACTACGTCCTCTTAACTGATTATCAATTCTTCTAGATTCATGTCTTTCTGTACCAATTATCTTTAAACCACCTGCTGCTATTACCTTTTCCTTTTCTTCTTTTATCAATGAATTATATTTATTTTGTAATTCCTTAAACTTATTTCTAGAAGCGATAATTTCTTGATCATCTGTTTCATTAAATGCTGTTGCTTGATTTATCTGTTCTTCTGAATATCCTAATTTCCTCATTTCCTCTTTTGCTAAATACTCACTGTTTCCACCAAGCATAATGTCAGTACCACGTCCAGCCATATTTGTTGCTATAGTAACTGCACCATATTTACCAGCTTGTGCTATAATCTCCGCCTCTTTTTCATGATATTTTGCATTTAAAACTTCGTGCTTTATTCCTTCTTTTCTTAATAGTTCACTTAATTTTTCGGATTTTTCTATCGAAATTGTACCAACTAAAACTGGTTGACCTTTTTCATGACTTTGCCTGATATCATTTATAACTGCTCTAAATTTACCATTTTCATTTTTGAATATAATATCAGAATTATCTTTTCTAATCATTTCTTTGTTTGTAGGTATCGCAATAACATCCAATTTATATATTTCTTCAAATTCATCCTTTTCTGTCATAGCAGTACCTGTCATACCAGATAATTTACTATACATTCTAAAATAGTTTTGGAATGTTATTGTTGCAAGAGTTTTAGATTCATCTGCTATTTTTACATTTTCTTTTGCTTCTATAGCTTGATGTAATCCATTGTTATATCTTCTACCATACATAATACGTCCTGTAAATTCGTCAACAATTAAAACTTCACCATCTTTAACAATATAATCAATATCTTTCTTCATAACACCATGTGCACGAAGAGCTTGATTTACATTATGAACAATTTCAGAATTTTCTATATCATTAAAATTCTCTAATCCAAATTCTTCTTCAGCTTTTTTTATACCCTTTTGTGTTAGCGAAGCTGATTTTGCTTTTAGGTCTACTATATAGTCATAATTCTCGTTATCTTCTGCTTGTACAAAGTTTTTTGCATCTTCTTCTACTATAACTTTTGGGATTAACTTTCTTACAAATTTATCAGCTTTTTTGTATAAATCCGATGATTGCTTTCCTCTACCAGAAATTATAAGAGGAGTACGTGCTTCATCAATTAAAATACTATCAATCTCATCAACTATTGCAAAATTCAATTTCCTTTGAACAAGTTGATCTTTATATATAACCATATTATCTCTTAAATAGTCAAAACCATATTCATTGTTAGTGCCATAAGTAATATCACACGCATATGCTTCCTTCTTAGCTTTTGGATTCATTCCAGATATAACTAAGCCAACCGATAAACCTAAAAATCTATACAATTTTCCCATCCATTCACTATCTCTTTTAGCCAAATAATCATTAACAGTAACAACATGCACTCCTTCGCCTGTTAAAGCATTTAAATATACAGGTAATGTAGCAACTAAAGTTTTACCTTCACCTGTTTTCATTTCTGCTATTCTTCCTTGATGTAATATAATTCCTCCTATTAATTGAACATCAAAATGTCTCATTCCTAATACTCTTTTTGAAGCCTCTCTACAAACTGCAAAAGCTTCTGGTAATATATCATTTAATGAACTACCATTTTTTAATTTATCTTTAAATTCATTTGTTTTATTTCTCAATTCCGAGTCAGATAATTTAGAAATTTCAGGCTCTAATTCATTAATCTTTTCAACTGTTGGCATAATCCTTTTTACTTCTTTTTCACTGTAGCTTTTAAAAATTTTTCCGAACATATTCTTATTATACTTCCTTCCTATTTATTATCTATCATAATATATCACAAACCGTCCTAAAAGTCTAGCATTAATATCAAAGCCATCCATAATTTACAAATTAAATTTAGTCTTTTATAGCATATATTTACTTTTAAAACATAATTATTTACTAAGAAAATTTTATATATAAGGGGATTTGTAATGTTTATTTATAATTTAAAATTAAATGGAGATAAAATCTCTAAAACAATTTTAGGAATACTTATAGTAACAATTTCTTTGCTTATTATATACGTTTGTTTTACTCTTGTAAGTAAAAGTACATTTAAAACAAATGATTCCTTGAAAAAATGTGAGTTGTATGAATTAAATAGTTCTAACTATACTAATGTTTTAAAAAATGTTCATGATAATTTAGACCTATACGTTGGTCAAAATATTAAATTTACAGGTTTTGTTTACAGATTATATGATTTTTCAGAAGATCAATTTGTTCTTGGCAGAAATATGATAATTTCTTCAGATTATAAAGCTGTAGTAGTTGGTTTTTTATGTTCCTCCCCAGAAATTAAAAATTATGCAGACAATGAATGGATAGAAATAGAAGGAACAATTACCAAAGGCAATTACCATGGAGAAATTCCAGTTATTAAGATTACCAAAATAAATAAAGCATCTAATCCTTCTGAAGAGTATGTATATCCACCAGATGATAATTTTGTAACCACTTCTACAGTTTTGTAGAGGTGGTTTTATCTATCAAAAATAGATTTAAATACTCCGTCATCTATCATTGTTGCAAATATATTTTCTAATACTATTAATATTATTGGTCCTAATAGCATTCCTATTACTCCCAGAATTTTGAAACCAGTATACATTGCTATTAAAGTAAATATTGGATGTATCCCTATCTGTCCGCTTACTATTCTTGGCTCTATGAATTGCCTTACTATACTCATAATTGCCCATAAAACTAGTAATCCAATAGCCAATTTCAAGTTTCCATTTACTGCACACCATACTGCCCATGGTAACATAGCAGTTCCAGAGCCAAATATTGGTAAGGCATCAACAAATCCTATCCCCAATGCAGCAATCAGCGGTACCTTTATACCCCACCCCATAAAATGAAATATATACAGTCCAATTAGAGATATAACAAAAGAAATTAAAATTAAGATTGCCTGTGCTTTTAAATAGTTGCCTAATGTTTTTATCAATTCTCTTATATGAATACCTATTTTTTTTACCCATGTTTTGGGTAGATGATGCTCTAATTGATCCAACATATATACCTTATCTACACATATAAAATATAAAGCTAAAAAGGTAATTACAACATATATGCCTATTGTTGGGATAGACGTTATAAAGCCCATTGCTGATGTTAATACATTTTTGGCCCACTCTGTAATTGTTCCTAAGAACTCGGTTGCAGAACTTTGCAATGTGGCTTTCACTTGTTCTGATATCTGAATTTTTTCAAAATTAAAACTTTTTATTGTATTTTGTATAAAGGAATATCCCTTATCTAAAAATTGATTAATATTTCCTAATATATTTGAAATTTCCGAGATAAGTGTCGCTATTCCCCATGTAAGCAATCCTATTATTATAGAAAACGCTAAAATAAAAACAATAATAGCACTTGTCTTTCTCTTTAATTTAGTTTTTCTCATCAACACTTTTATAATTGGTTCTAAAAGTAAGGATATAATAAAAGCAATTAAAAATGGCATATAAAATACCGACAATTTAAAGCCTAACCATACCCCTATTATTGTTAAAAAGAAAATAAATATTCTTTTTATTACTTTTCTCCAATAATTCATATCTATTACCATATATGTACTCCTTTTGCATTATTTATTGATTTACGGGCAAGTAAAGGTTCTTACCCATAAATCAATACTTCTATTCTGCATTTTTCTTATTGCAATTACAAATATCCTCTAATGTGTTTGTAACTTCCGAATTATTTACATCAGGATTTGCAGCTAAATCACCCAATGTAAGTATTCCAACTATTTTATTATTTTCCATAACGGGTATTCTGCGTATTTGATTTTCTTTCATCATATTTTGCGCTTCTTCTACATGAGTGTCTGGTGTGCAAGAACAAACTTTGCAAGTCATTATTTCACTTATAGGCGTATTTTTTGCATCTTTATCACAAGCCACACCTCTTAGTATTATATCTCTATCTGTAACTATTCCAACTACGTTTTGTGAATCGTCGCATACTGGAATACATCCAATATGATTATTGCTCATTAATTTTGCACAATTACATACAGAATCAGTAGGTTTTACCCATGTAACATTATTACACATACATTCTCTTACTTTCATAATATACCACCTTTCATAAATTTATGAGAAATAATAATATTATTATTAACAAATAAAAAAAATATATGCAAAGATATTTTGCATATATTGGAAATTTTTTTAAATTACATATGGATTATTTGTAAATGGCATTCTTGGTGGTCTTCCTTGCCCTCCTGGAAATGGTGGTCGTGGAGGTGGCATTGGCGGACGATTTCCTCCTAAAATTCTATTTAATATTAATATTCTTATTAAATCTCTTAGAAGCGGATTATTTATTCTTTGTCTTTTTTCTCTAACTTCTGCTTTTGCAGGTTCCTTTATTCCTCTATTGTCTACTCTTTTTCCCGCTTCTACATTTATATTTACTACTGTATTAACATCCCCTTCAACTGTATTATATATTTGTTCCGTCATCTGTTCTAATAATTCTTTAGTTAATGGCTCAACATTTTTATCACACATTTGACATACTGCAGGATTTATTTTTCTATATATTTCTGGATAAAGCTCTTCTGGATTAGATATTAAAGAATTTACATTATTTTGTGCAGAATACCAATTATTATCATTTCTATATGTAGAATTGGTATTTTCCATCGGGTAACCTAAAACCATTCTCATATAGTCTTCATAATTAGAATAATACATATTATACCTCCTTTTTTATTCAAGATATAATATGTATTATTAATAAAATTAGTTACTATTTAAGATTATTTACTAATTCTTTAAATTTAATACCTCTTTCTACAAAGTTCTTAAACGCATCAAAACTAGCACTTGCTGGAGATAAAAGTACTACATCACCTGGTGTAGAAACATTTTTAGATAATTCTACTGCTTCTTTTAAGTTTTCGCAGTGATATATTTTTACATTTTCTCCATTTTTTGCTTTTAAAGTTGCATTTTCTATTTTTTCTGCTGTCGGACCGGTTAAAATTAATATTCCAACCTTTCTAGCAATATTTTCTCCAACCTCTTTGTAATCTAATCCTTTATCTGAACCACCAGCTAATAAAATAATATTTTCGTCAAATGCATTTAATCCTGCTATTGTACTTGCTGGACTCGTTCCTATTGAATCATTGTAGTATTTTACTCCGTCTAATTCTCTTACAAATTCTAGTCTATGTTCAACACCATTAAATGATTTTATTGCTTCTGTTTGCTTTTCTATGCTTACTAAAGGAGCAGTAGCAGCTAATGCTGCACAAATATTTTCGTAATTATGTATGCCTCTTAATTTTATATCTGTTCTTTTTAGTATATGTCTTCTTATTCCGTCTTTACAAAACTTTATTGTTTCATCATCTCTATCATATATGTATCCATTTTCCAATTTTTCCTTGCTACTAAATAATATAACTTTGCCATTGGCTTCCTTACTAAAACTATATGTAATATCATTATCCTTATTCAAAATTAAAAGTCCATTTTCAGTCTGATATTTAAAAATATTTTTCTTAGCATCTTGATACTCTTCATATGATTTATGTACATTTAGATGATCTGGATATATATTGGTTACTATTGAAATTTCTGGACTCACATCCATATCCATTAATTGAAAACTACTTAGTTCTATAACAATAACATCTTCTGGTTTTATGTTGTCTATTTCCACAAATATAGGTTTACCAATGTTACCACCTAAGTAGCAATTATATCCTGCTTTTTTTATAATATCGGCAATGATAGAAGTAGTTGTGGTCTTTCCCTCTGTTCCAGTTACTCCAATTACTTTGCAAGGGGCTAATTTTAAAAGCATCTCTATTTCTGATGTTAGTATAGCACCTCTTTCAACCTCTTCAACTAATTCTGGAATTGTTGGAAGAGCACTAGGAGAACGAAATATAATGTCAAATCCTTGTACTTCCTTTAAACATTCTTTTCCCGTAATTATATTAAATCCTTTTGCTTTTACATTTTCCAATGCTTCTTCATTCAACTCTGCTTCAGTTTTCTGGTCAAATACAGTAATTATGGCACCTAAATTATATAGGTAATTTATTAATGGTATATTACTTACTCCTAATCCTATTATTGCAACATTTTTAGCTTTTATATATCTTTTAAATTCTTCTAATTTATTATTAATGTACTCCATTATTTTTTACTCCTTCTTCACAAAATATACTATATACTTTCTCAGCTGATTCTTTTGCGCTTTTACACTCTGTCACATCAACAGTAATTGTATTAGGATATATTTTATAAAATCCTGCTAACTTTTGTAATTTATCCCTTTTAATTATATTTTTTCTCACTTCTTTTTCTAATTCATATCCGTTATATTGTATGCATTTTCTTTTTACACGTTCCTCTAAATCTGCTGTAATAAAAATATGATAATCCTGTTTAGGATATATCTCCATTAGAGCTCTTCCAGATACTATAACATTATACTCTGACTTTAAATTATCTATATATTCTTTTGCATATTCAAATAATCTTGTATTATCTGCCAAACCACCAACTATAGAAACAGCCAATGATGAAGCTTTAGATTGCAGTTCCTCTTCGCTTATTTTTATTCCATCTATATATACAACAGACTCATTATTTTCCATCTTAATGTCAATTTTGTACTTCTCCATTAATCCTTTTATATCTATTTTTTTTAATTTGAATTTTAATTTTAAAATATTTTTTTCCTCTTGTAGTAAAGCATAGACAATTGCTCTATATAAATTTCCACCATGCAGTAATACAGCATTTGGAATTATATTTAAAAGTTCTCTACATATAGAAGTTTTACCAGCACCGACCAAACCCTCTATTCCTATAACCATTGCTTATATTCACCTCGTGTATATTATACATATAAAAACAAAATTAAGCAACAAATTTTGTCACTTTAGGGACGTTCCTTTTTTTGTAACAGACATACAATCTATTTTTATTGCATATAATATTTATAGATATTTTTGAAAGGATTTTGTAAAATGAGTGGTATTGTAGGATTTTTTAACGTCAAAGAAAAAATTATGAATTCACAAGAGATTTTGATGAATATGAATAATAAACTTATGCATAGAGGTTCTGACAAAGATGGGTACTATATTGGTGACAATATTGCTTTAGGTTTTAGAACTATTTTATGTGGCGACAATCAACCCATAAGTTTTAATTTTGAGGGAAATACATATGTTATTGTGTATGATGGAAACATTTATAATTTGAAGGAATTAAAACTTGAACTTGAACAATATGATTTCTGTTTTTCTACAAATTCTGATGCAGAGGTAATTTTAAAAGGTTATATTCATTTTAGAGAAAGTTTTGTTAATAAATTAAATGGTGTTTTTGCTTTTGCTATTTTTGACCAAAATCAAAATTCTCTATTCATTGCTAGAGATCATTTTGGCATCAAGCCTTTTTATTATACAATTATAAATAATACTTTTGTTTTCGCTTCGGAAATTAAAGCATTGTTTCAGTTTCCCAATGTTAATCCCAAAATGGATTCCATGGGAATATGTGAATTAATTGGAATTGGTCCAGCTCACACTCCAGGAGTAACCGTTTTTAAAGATATTTATGAGATAAAACCTGCACACTATGGTATTTATAACGATGGAGGTTTCCATTCTAAAAGTTATTGGAAGTTGATAAGCAAGCCTCATACTGACAGTTTAGGTAAAACTTGCGAAACCATAAAGTATTTGTTAGAAGATAGTATAAAAAAACAACTAGTTTCCGATTTACCAGTATGCTCTTTTCTTTCTGGTGGATTAGACTCTAGTATTATTTCCTTATATGCCGCAAATTATTATAAGGTTAATGATTTAAAGCCATTAGATACGTATTCGGTAGATTATGTGGATAACGATAAGAACTTTGTTAAAAGCGACTTTCAGCCCAATTCAGATAATTACTATATAGAATTAATGAGTAAAAGGCTATATTCAGAACATCACAACATAGTTTTAGATACTCCTGAATTAGCAGATGCTCTAGAAGCGGCAATGATTGCTCGTGATGTTCCTGGAATGGCCGACATAGATTCTTCATTATTATTATTTTGCAAAAATGTAAAACCAGAAGCATCTATTGCCCTTACTGGCGAATGTGCAGATGAAATCTTTGCTGGTTATCCATGGTTCTTTAGAGAAGATGCTTTAAGTAGTAATACATTCCCTTGGTCTATTGCAATACAAGAACGACAGACTTTGCTTAATAACCAAATTAGTGAAAAAGTAGATTTAAAAGCATATATTGATTATAGATATAATGAAAGCCTTAATGAAGTAAGTTTAATTGGTAGTGACTCTAAAGAAACATTAGAAAAAAAGAAAATCTCTCATTTGACTTTAAATTGGTTTATGCAAACTTTATTGGAACGTGCTGATAGAATGGGTATGTATAATGGATTTGAAATGAGAGTTCCGTTTTGTGATTATAGAATTGTAGAATATGTATGGAACATTCCTTGGGAAATAAAAGCTTTAAATGGTAGAGAAAAGGGATTGTTAAGATATATTATGAAAGATAGTTTACCTTCTGAAATAGTTGATAGAAAGAAAAGTCCTTATCCTAAAACCCATAACCCAACATATTTAAACAAAGTAAAAGAAATGCTTACCAATATAATGAAACAGCCTGATGCTCCTATTAATACTTTATTTAATAAAGAATATGTTTGGGAGATTTTAAATACAGATGGAAAATCATTTTCTAGACCATGGTTTGGACAGTTGATGACAGGACCTCAGCTTATGGCATATTTGTGCCAAGTTAATATGTGGTTAGAAATGTATGAACCTAAAATAGAACTTTAAATGTAAAATAGAGGTTTAGAATCTTCGAAGTGCGGGCGATTAAAATCGCTCCTACATTTTTTATAGATTACTTTAATAATACTAAAAGGACGTAATATTTACGTCCTTTTAGGTTATTTATCTAGGATATTTTATTGCGGCTTGTGCAGCAGCTAATCTTGCGATTGGCACTCTGTATGGTGAACAAGATACATAGTCTAATCCTACTCTTTGGCAGAATTCAACTGATGCGGGGTTTCCTCCATGCTCGCCACATATTCCTAAGTGAATATCTGGTCTTGTTGCTCTTCCCATCTTTGCAGCCATTTCTACTAATTTTCCAACACCTACTTGGTCTAATTTAGCAAATGGATCTGATTCATATATTTTCTTTGCATAGTAATCTCCTAAGAATTTACCTGCATCATCACGGCTAAATCCAAATGTCATTTGTGTTAAGTCATTTGTAC
>OIYV01001220.1_pt1 | contig 12532 bp, 9 predicted proteins | sample 1588251 | NCBI WGS metagenome assembly OIYV01 (sample SAMN03283282) | human gut metagenome | biome: human-associated habitat; material: feces | host: Homo sapiens | place: Peru | collected 2012
CCTCCCATCCTGCGGGCCGGTGTGACATACCGCGAGAATACCCTTTATCGCTTCTTTGTCCGATAGGACGCGGCAAAAAGCAGAGCCGTGGATACCCCATGCCGTGGGATGCCATAATCAAAAAATACCGACAGCCGCAGGCCATCGCATTGAATGGCCTGCGGCTGTTCCCGCAGATTACCTCATGGTCGATTCGGCAGCGATTATAGCGGAGCAACGCACCTCAAGACTGGCGAACCGAATCATACTTGGAATCGCCCAAGGCTTTGAGATAAGCATCATATGCTGCTTCCAAGGAGGAATACTGTTCTCCTTTTTCCAGGATTTCCTTATATTGCTTTTGCAAAACAAGTGATTGAGAAACGGCAACATAGGTTTTGCCGTCTTTTTTTCGCTCGCCGGTCGTGGTTTCGGCAACGTAATATTTCCCTTTGCCGGTTTGAATAATTACGGGGATGTTTTTTCCGGCTCCGACTTTGTCTGTGTTCAGAGACGTCCAGAAAAGATACCGATTTGCTTCTTGCCCGACTCTTCCGTCGCCGAGATAGGCCCATGTGCAGTCCTCCTGCTGCAGGAGACTGTTGTCCAACTTCCCGATTGCTTCGTAGATAGCCGGAACATAATCTGACTTCGGACATCTGGAGTCAAACTCGAAGTTGGAGTGAGTATTTACAGCGCCGTTTTTCCAAAAGTCTGTACTATATAGAAGTGGGAAGAAATCCGTCACGCTTGTGTTAAACGGATACTTGGGGGCAGAAGGGTCGGCTTTCCCGCTCCAAGTCAGAATGATTCCGTAATTCTTATCATAGGAAACAACACAGGTTCCATTCGGCGCAGCAACGCCTTTCCAATTATCTGTGTCTCCTTGCTTTTTGTAATGGACGATACCGCCGATATTCACCGGATCGACCGATTGCCAGTCGGCCCGCTTCTGCTTCAGGTCAACAGTCACGGTGGTCTCCGAATTCCCCAGCAGTGCCTCTGCAGATACCTGTGCATAAGCGGAGCGCACATTTGCAAGGTCCGCCGCTTCTCGGGTTTTTTCAAGCTGTGATGAAAATACCGGGATCGCAATCGCAATCAATACAGCGATGATTGCAATGACGATCAGCATTTCCATCAACGTAAATCCATTTCTGATTCGTTTCACTATAATCCCTGCTTTATCTTGGATATATATTCTTTATATGCCATCCTATCATAATTTTGAGATGTTTGCAACGAGAAAGCTGCAAAATTGAAAAATGAAAATCCCCGGCAGGCTGCGTTTTCCGCAATCTGCCGGGAATCCCTTTACTACACTGTCAATGCTGCTATGTATTTCACGGACGCTGCATGTTCGATTTGGGCGAAAATAGCCACTCTACGCCGGGAAAATAAACCAAATGAAGCCGGAAATAAAAGCCACTACCGAAGCTCCAACGGGGACGTCTTCAAGCGCTTCACCGGGTCACGAAAAAGGGGATCACACGCTCCGCTATGAGAACGTCGTTGCACTTCCAGCAGATCGTCACACGGTAAGTGCCGGCAGGGACACGGGAGACGCCCTTCGCCGGAAGCAGCGTCAGGGTTCGCGTTTTCGCGGCGTTGGTGGAGCTGATGCCCTCAGTCGCCGCATCTTCCCCTTCAACCGCCGTTGTCCATTTGATCTGGACCACTTGGTCTGCGCTGACATACTTAACGGTGGTCTGCGGTTGCTGCTGGGCTGTATTCTCTTGCTTCTCCGTCAGCACAGGCTCTTCCACCCTTGCCAGCTGTTCCACGGCCGCCGTGACCCGCAGGCTTCCGCTGTTCCACGGCTGAATCTGCATGGAAGGCAGGCCATCCTCCGTATATGTGACAGCCCCATCGCCGCTCCAGCTTTTTTCCGTCAGCGCAAGGGTATCGGTAAATACCTTCCCGTCCTGGCCATTGGCAGTGAGCCGCAGCGTTCTGTTGCCAATCCCCGTAGTCGCCCTGCTCATATCCACCAGCAGCGACTGGCTGCCCGCCTCCACCGGGATCGGTCTATCCTCACACAGCACCGAATAGCTGATGCCATTGTCCGTGCTGAACCGTGTTCCTCTCGGGAAGCCTGCATCGTCCAGTTTCATTTCAGCCGCGGTGCAGCCAGCGGGAAGCGTATACTGCACATAAAAGGGCTGCGCTGGGTCATACTCCGTCATGCTGGCCGCATCGTTGAAAAGCCCCGGTTCTTCAGCGGATGATCCGCTCCCTGCCGCGGGACACAGCGTAAAGCTCAGTTTACCGCCAAACCAGGTATCCGCCGCGCCCGCCAACTCCACGCGGATGGGCATACACACCGCCACCGGGCTTTGGGGCACAGTCTGCGCCGTCAGCTTCAAGGCCACGGTGATCTTGGTCACATCGTCGCTTACAGTATAGTAGCTCGTCTGCGTCTCTGCCTGCAAATTCTTATCCACAGCGCCCAGCGTCACCAAGACGGGCTCTGCAGGCTGCGTTTCCGCCGTTTCCTCGACCATTGACACCTGCAGCAGCTCTGCCGGGCAGGTCATGTCAAACGTCACCTGTCTCCAATCCCCCGCCGCCGTCGGACTCCAGTCCGCCAGCAGGAGCTGCGCCTCGCCATCGCGCAGCGCCAGGAGGTCACTGGTCAGTTCAGACGGTGACGCGGCATAGGACGCCTGCCACTGGGCGGTACGCAGGTAACGCGCCTGGGCCGGCATCAAAAGCAGCACCAGCAGCGCCGCCAATGTCAGCGCCGCTGCCGCGTATACAGTTGTCCGCAGTCCCTTTGTCATTCGTTTCCCTTCTCGCCGCGCACGTCGGCGCATAGCCGCAGCAGCGCATCATAACGAACGTCCGCATCAGCCCTGACCGCGACCGTTATGGTCTTCTGCCACCGCTCACCGGCCTTGACCGTCCATGTCACTTCCGGCCCGACCTGCTCCTGTATCTCCCCTGTCTGCCCGTCTACCGTACTCTGCACAGACGTCACCGGGCAGAACCGGTAGCACCAGCCAGGGCCAAAGGAATACCACAGCGCCGATCCCTTCGAAATTTCCTCCGCAATGCCGCGATACGTCACCATCTTCTTTTCAGGCGCAGCATCCAGCGTGTCGTCCTGCGGCACTTCCGCTGTGTCCGCCGTGTCCACGCCCTCAACGCTCCCATTCTCCGGTTTGGTAACGGGTGTGTCGTTCGGCTCTTCCACCGCCAGCGTGATGTCCAGTGCTTCCGGTGTCTCAATGCCCAGGCTGGCCAGCAGCGTAACGCCTACGGTCACGTCGCTTTTCTCCTGCGTACCGTCGTATTCCAGCAGGAATGTGCGTATACAGCTGCCATCGACCATCTGCCATGTATCACCAGTGTCCCGCGGCGTCAGCCGCAGCGGTTCCAGCGGCCGGGCCTGAAGCGCTACCTCCTTTGAAACGGAGGACGAAAAACGCGCCCGCGCCGTGCCCAGGAGCAAAATGCCGCACGCCAGCAGCAGCACCGCCGCCAGACACAGCGCATATTGACTTGTCCCTGCCCGTTTCTTCATGGATAGCTGCTTCTCCCTATGGTCTGTCATCCGATGCCGGATGACTGGTCATTCGCATTCGTATTCGTATTCGTATTTGAATAATTGCTGTTTGCTGTCACCGCATCCGCCTTCTCGCCCACGATCAGCACATTCGGGACATCCAGGGTCTTGGTAGAAATGGTGCTGTCCGTGATCGTCAGGGTGATCTCGTCCGCCCAGTCGTAATTGGCCTCCACATAGACGCCTGCACCGGTGTCCAGCCAGCCGTTCCTGCTGGCCTTGACCTGGTCCTCCTTGGGAAGAAAGCCATTTTCCGCCGTGCCGTTGACGATGCAGTTCTGGATCGTGACCGTGCCTCCCTTGACGGCTATGCCGGTCATGCCCTCCACTGTGCTGTTCTGCACCAGCAGGCGACTGCCCCGCTGGGGCTGGTAGATGCCGGCATACTTTCCCTTCACGGTGCTGTTGAGCACCTGAATATCCGTGCCGTAGCAGTCGTCCGAGCCGTTGCCCAGAATACCGGCGAAGGTGCTCTCGATGGTGCAGTCCTCCACCAACAGCACCGTGCGGCTGCTGGACGCAGCGCCGTTGCCAAATACATGAACGCCCACCTGCTCGTCGCCCACGGTCTTCAGCGTGCAGTTGCTGAGCCGCACCACGGAGACAGTGCCATTTTTGTTGCTTTCGTTCTTGTCGTCGATAAGCAGGCGTCCCTGAATGGTCACGCCGCTGAACGCCGCGCTGCTGCCCACCAGATGCACCGCCGTATCGCGGCTGCCGCCGTCGATCGTGCCGTTGAGCACCGTGATGCTGCTGCCCGGTGCACTCTCCAGCACCGGCTGCCCCACCACAGCGGTGGTCAGCTGCTTGCCGTTCAGGTCGATGATCACATCTTTATCCGCCGGGATGGTGACGGCCTCCTCCAGCGTCATATCTCCGGCCAGCCGGACGCTTTCGCCCTGCTTTAGTGCCGCAGTCAGGCTCTTCACCTCGGTCACGTCCGCAATGCTCGTCCGCAGGTTCTGCCCGGCGATCTGAATGGTGGCCTTAGCGCCATCCAACAATGTGGCCACATCCCCGTATTTCTCGGTCTGATCCGCAATCAGCGCAATAGAGTTACCCTGCTCGTCCTTCTGCTCCAACAGATAGCGGTATGTCCCGATGCGGGTATCCAATTCAGTGGCCGCTTCGATCTCCGTCTGCGTGCAGAGATACAGCCACAGGCCGGTCTGCTCAGTCCCGGACGTACCGGTGATGTTCACGGCGTAATAGTCGCCGACTTTTGTTGTGTCTGCATTTTTGTACCCGTCGGCGGCCAGCAGAGCCTTCACAAAGTCCTCTACTTTGACCTCACCCACTGTCAGCAGCTTGTCATCCTGGAAAATGGCCTTGTCGTAGTCATACTCCACCGGGCGGATATAGACCGGTGCTTCCACGTCCTTCCGCTTGTGCTCATCAATCTTTTCTGCTGTGATGAGTTGGCTATTCTCGTCCAGCGTGCCGTAGACGTAATAGCCCAGCACATCATAGACCCACTCACAGCGCACAGGGGCATCCGCCGCGCTGTCCGCCGTCAAAAGCAGGGTGCTCTTGGGCATGACCCGGTAAGAATAGCCGCCATAGGTGCTGAGGTAAACGCGGTCCGCCGTCTTGTCACTTTCCTTTGCCGCGGCAGGCACATAGAAGTAGATGCGCTTTTGCAGCTCCTCTGACATGGAGGACTTGTCCACCGTCACCGTGATCTGATTGATCTGCTCTCCGTCGTTGGTCACGGACAGCGCGGCGCAGGCGCTCTGTCCCGGTGCTAAGAGCAGTCCCGTGTCCAGCGCTTTGACCTGGCCCTCGAAGCCCCAGCTCTCCGTTTCAAAGACCAGCTCTGTGGTCTCCGCCACGTTGGTATACCAGGCCGTGGTCAGGGAATAGAGCAGCACGCCCAGCGTAGCCAGTGCCGCCAGAGCGAACAGGGCTTGCTTCCATATTTTTCCAAAGGAGGCTCTGCTGCGCTCCGCCAATTCTCTGTTACTCATGTTCGTTTTTCAGCTCCTCCAGTACCTCTGCCCGTACCTTGCGGTATATCTCTTCATATTCCTCCGGCGTCAGCTCAATGCCTTCATCCAAAGCCGCTGCCTCATCCATCTCCCTGGCCACCTCCTGCAGCTGGCGGCGGATGGAGTTGATGCTGCCTCGCAGGATCAGCGCGCCCAGCAGCAGGATGGGGAACACGATACAGGCCAGAAACCCGATCGATCCTCCGAGAAATCCTATCACCCTGGTCACACCGCCTTCCTTATCGGAATACCAAACCACCCTGCCAATGAGCTGTTGCTGCGTCACAGGCTTACCGTCCGCCACCGGATTGGCATCGCCCCGCGTTTCCAGCGTCACCGTGCCGTCCGACTGCGTGTGGATGTCGCTCACACGGTGGGTAATGATCTTCTCGCCACTGAGATCCGCCAAGCGGAATACCACCACATCGCCCATGGCCACATCGTGAATGTCCGTGCTGCGGCACACGATCACAGCGTTTACCGGGATGGTGGGTTCCATACTGCCGGTGATCACCCGGAACAGGCTGTAGCCCATCACACTGGCATAGCCTCGTGCCGCCACCTGAAGCGCAACAGTGATACACAGCAGCACCGCCGCGCACAACACCGCCACGCTGGCAACGTCACCGACGCGGCGCTTCGTTGCTTTCGTTTCCATAGTCTCTTATTTTACTGTGCTGCCCGCCAGCTCGATACGCATGGCAAAGCCGCTTACGGACGCGCCGCTGACGCAGTCCGCGTCCTGTCCCTCCAGCCATATAAACATCCGGATGCGCTGAGGCACATTGCGCTCCAGCGTCACGATGCTGTTGCTCTCGTTAGCCCCTGCTTTATCCATCTGCTCTAGCGTGGTTCGCAAAACAGTGTGGTCTTCTCCCATACTTGTATAGAGCTGGTCGGTGTTCTGAATAAATTGTCCTTTGTTCACATAGTCAGAGCGGCCAGCCAGGGTCTTATAGAGCTGAGCCTGCACGTCTGCCGCAGTCGCCGTATCCCCCGCCTGCTGCACACTGGCTGTAAACAAGTCGTTGACCTTATTTTTCTCCCACTGGCTGGCCATCTGCACACTGAGTCTGCCGCCCACCGGTATACCGGTAACGGAAGTGTCGTTCCGGCCCAGCGGATAGGTGGCGATATAACCCGTTTCTCCCTGCGCCGAGTGGCTGCTGCCATTCGGCTCGTAGATGTGGAATGTGTTGTAGCTGTATAGAGGCGAGGTCGGTTTTCCCTTCTCTTGATAGCCGCCCATCAGCGTGGTATAGCGCTGGTCGCCGCGGTTGGCAGCGTAAGCGGCCGCACTTTCCGCAGCGGCGTTCTGATTCACCAAAAAGCCCACGCGAAGGCTCTCGGACGCCGGGTACTCCGGCGTCTGCATGGCGAAGCTATCTTTCGTTTCCACCACCTGGGGCAGATCCACCACATAGCTGCCCGCGCCGCTGGCATCGTTGCTGGTGGACACCCGCAGCTCGTAGCGGCTGCCGGGCGACACCACCCAGAAATCAGCGTACAGATAGCTCCCCTTAGCCGCCCGTTCATCATCGACAGGCAGATTGGCGTAAGTCAGCCTCTCGTCGCACAGAAACTGATCGTAGGGCTTCAGATCTCCCGCTTTGGCCGTCCCCGCCTGCACCTCCAGGTCATCCTCCGTGTAGTACGCCGGCAGATACCAATTCAGGCCGTTTGCCGTGGAGACCGGTGTCAAGCCGCTGTACGCACCTGTATTCAGCAGATCGTCCAGCCGCAGCGTAGCACCGAACGCGCCGGGGTAATGCTTCCCCGCGTCGTTCATCAGATCAGGCGCCAGCAGAATGGTGCTGCCGCCGCCCACAGCCACCTGGATGCCCTCGGCCACCGGGCTGGTGGACGCGGTGAGCCAGGCGTAGGAGCTCATGACGATCATGGCCATGGCACACAGAAGGGCGGCCGCCGTGCAAGCGATCTTTATGTATGCTCTTTTCTTCACAGCCAGCCCCTCCCTTCGTAATTATGACGCCATTGTTGTCTAAATCAAATATTACCGAGTTGTTTTTGTTCTCTCCGCCGGCGGCGGGCTTCCTCGCGCTGTCTTGCGTCCTCCGCACGGCGTCGCTCCTCCTCCGCACGCAGGCGCAGCCTGCTCTCCCTGTTTTCAGTAAAAATGTTCACCTCATCCAAGTATGGCTGCAGGACGGCCATATCCCGCGCCATCTGCTCCTGCTGGGCGCGTTCCTCCGCCTCCTGCTGCTTCCGCAGTTCCTCGGCGCGGCGGGCTTCCTCTTCCTGCCGGCGGCGCTCCGCCTCCGCTTTCTTTTCCTGACGGATACGGTCCTTCTCCGCCTTTTCCTCACGCTGCAAACGCCGGGCTTCCTCCTGACGGCGGCGCTCCATGCGCTCGGCAGCCTCCTGCTTACGCTGCTGCGTCTCCTCCAGCAGACGGGCTGCATCCGCAAAATCCTCCTGCTGCTTGACGGCCTTGGCCGCCTCTGCCGCCGCTTCCCGCTGGGACAAACGGTCGGCCAGTTCCTCGTTGAAGCGGCGCAGTTCCTTCTTCAAAAGGCCGCTGCGGCGGCGGTCTTCGATCTCCCGCTCCATCTTCTCCTGCTGGAGGCGGGCCTCCTCTGCGGCCTTCTCCTGACGGATACGCTCCCGCTCGGCCTCCCGCTGCTGGCGCAGACGCTCCTTCTCAGCGGCCTTCTCCGCCTTGATGCGTTCCTGCTCCGCCTTTTTCCGCTGTGCCTGCTCCTCCACCAGACGGCGGCGCTCCGCCGCCTCCTCCTGCATGAGCTGCTGCTTTGTCAGCTCCTCGATCAGCACCTTGCGGATCTCCACATCCGGCAGGTCGTAGTCCTCGGTCAGCTCCTCCACGATCTGCTTGATGAACTTCGGCTTCAGTGTCTGACGCCGGCCCTTGATCGCCGCAGGCACCTGCCGATCCTCCGGATCTTCCAGATAGCCCTTGAGGACCAGGTAGTTAAACATAATGTTGTGGTAGATGTCCTGCTGAAATCTCTCGTTGATCTCCGGCGTCTGTTCCACCACCTTGATGGTATAGCCGATTTCGTCGTACTGCCGCAGAAACTCCATCAGCTTGACGATCTTCCTGTAGTTAGGATTGCGCTTGAGGACGTTCGTCTTGGTGATAGTGCCCTTGACCCGACTGGTTTTGCTCAGTTCTCGGGCAAACTGTGTGCCCATGAACATACCCAGCACCCGGTAGATGCGGGAAATACGGCTGAACACATCGGCATTTTTTGCATCGGTGTCCAGTGCGCTCTCAATACTGCGGATATGCAGATACATATCCAGATGCATATGCTCCGTGGCGCTGTCCATATCGGAGCGCAGCTTCAGCTTCGCGCCAAACTCGTCGCTCATAGCGCTGAACAGCGCATCGTGGCGGATCTTCACAAAGTGGTAGGCGCTCTCCATGGCTGTGTAAACCAAACGGTTTTCATACAGCGCCACGGAGTCCTCACGGTACTTCTGCATCAGATGGCTGGGACGCACATCGCCGGTCCTCTCATTGAAGTCCTCCACCAGCGATGCGTGCTGCGCCAGATGGCGCACTGTGTCAGCGCCGGCCTTTCTCGCGTTGGCCACGTTGACGATCAGCTCCTCCTCCTGGATGACGTTGCGGGGCATGGAGATGATGTTCTGAAATCCCTCCAGCGACTCCTCCACCGCATCCACCCACGTCAGATCCACCGTCTTCTCCACCTTGCGGTTGGAAAACTGGAACTCGTTGTCCGCCTTGGAGATGCTGTCCATAAAGAAGCGGTAGAACTCGCTGCTGCCCAGCGCGCGCACCACACTGCGAACGTATTTTTGATAAATAGGGTCTATCAGCGTTTTGTTCTTTCCTGCATCTGCCATGGCGTACCTCGTTAGTTGTTCTTTTTCAGCTGTTCAATATAATCCTTACACACGACCATCTTGTTCTTGCCGAACAGACGGTCCAGATAATTGCTGCACTTGGTCAGCTCATCCTTCATGAAGCCCAGGGACAGCGACTCGAACTTCCGCAGCACCTTCTTGGCCACGATAAAGTCCACCGCCTCCATCTCCGTTCCGCCGCAGGCCACAAAGCACGGCACAAAGTCGCCGATCTGCTTCATAATACGGTTGCCGAACGCCAGGCGGAAATTCTTGATCAGGTATGCGTTGAAGTCCTCCAGCTTGTCCAGCATGGCCGGATCGACCGGATACTTTTCCTTAGCCTCGGTGAACAGCGCATACAGGTGATCCGTGGAAATATGTACCACATCCGTAGGTTCACATTCGAACGCCTCCGCGCGGCTGTTCAGGTCGATGGGTACGGCACGGTCGTACACCTTATCCGCCACAGCGAACGTGGAGTCGTCGTTGTTGATCGTGCCCACGAACCACAGGTTGTCACTGATGGGAATAGTGCCGTTCTGGATCAGGCAGGGATCGTTATCCCATGTGGCCGTCACCATATCGATGCGCTGCTCCTCCTTGCGGGGGAGCTCCAGGATGGACAGCATCTCGGCGAAGTAGTACTCCACGCGGGCGATGTTCATCTCATCGAGAATCACCAGATGGGGATCCCGGTAATAGTTCGCCTCATACACCGCGCGGAGGAAATCCGTCTCAGTGTACTTCTTGGTAAACTCGTTGAAGTAGCCGTACAGCTCCGTCCGTTCACGCCAGGAGGGCTGCACCGACACCACGCTGGTATCCACGCCCACGAATTTGCCGAAGGCATAGGGCAGAGAGGTCTTACCTGTACCGGAAATACCCTGCAGGATGACGATGCGCGCCGTGCCCATAGACGCCACGAAATAGCGCATCATGTTCAGGTCGTAGTACAGATGAAGCTGACTGGCGGCGTAGCGCCGGAATCTGTCGCAGAACTCCGGCAGCGTGATGTCGTTGTCGTATACCGGCGGCACATACTGCGTCTTGTAGAAGTTGTCCACCGTGGTCAGGCGGAAGAACCGGCTGGCGTTAGGGTCTACGCAGGGCGATTTGAAGGTGTTGCGGTTGGGGTTGAAGTTCTCATCCGCCTCGCCGTCCGCCTTCTCCTGCTCATTCTCCTCCGGCAGGTCGCCCAGCTCATCCAGAACCGCCTGCTTGTCGCCGCCCAGCTCCGCCACCTTCATGGCCAGCAGCTTGTCCTTTTCATAGTTGGCCCGCAGCAGATCGCGCTGCAGCTGCCGGACCTGCTTGGTCATCTCGTCGTACTTCTTCACCGGCACGCGGAAGCGGAACAGCTTTTTGCAGAGCCTGATCAGGAGGATGATGATCAGAACGATCACCGCGACCAGCGCCAGATTTGCCACCAACAGCATGATCCAGTCCTTCGTACTAAAGTCGTCCGCGTAGGATTCAATGATCTTCATCCGCATGGGAAAGTTGAAAAGGTAGTTCAGAAAGTTGAAAAACGAACTGAATATCTCGATAAATGCGCGGAAGACCCGACCAATATCCTGGTAGAAGTAGCGCATAAAGTTTTCCATAGGTTGCTCCTTCGCGCAGCTTACGCCGCCGTTTCTTTACTTCTCGTCAGAGATACCCGTTTCCTTCGCATCCGCAGCGGATTCTTTCTGTTGCTGCATCTCTGCCATCATCTCCGCTTTCAGCTTCTCGCGCAGCTCCGCTTCGATGGCAGCCCGCTCTTCCGCCTTACGGCGCGCTTCTTCAGCGGCCTTAGCTTCCGCATCGGCTTTTTCTGCAGCTGCAGCTTCCTCCGCCGCCAACTCCGCCTTCAGCTTCTCGCGCAATTCCGCTTCAATGCGGTCACGTTCCGCTTTGTGTGCCGCCTCCGCCTTGCGTTTCTCCTCATCAATGAGGTCCTCGGTGCGGCCGCGCTCCTGCTCATACTTGATACGGTTCTTCACGTTCTGATACTCAAACAGTACGCGGAAGAACTGGATCAAATGATAGATAAAGAACAGTGCCACCGGCACTACTACTACAATCAGGAAGCCTGTGCTGGTCTGCAGGTAGTCAAATACTTTTCCTAATCCGGCAATTTTTGCGCCGTTGTACTGACCCACGATCTCAGACTCATGCACCGTCAGAGAGTCCTCAATGGTGTTGTTATCACCCTTTGTCTGGAAGATCAGGTGTCCGCCGCCATCGTAGATCTGCGTAATTCTATGGGTATTCAATACACGCTCACCGTCGATGACGGTCCAGTAAGTAATGATGTCTCCGATCGCCAGCTGGCTGGGATCTTTGACTGCCGAGTCAAAGATCATATCTCCGGAATTCAGCGTAGGATACATGGACTTCGTCTGGATGGACAGCATACGGATACCAAAGATGCTGGGCACACCGTTGCCGCTGGTGCTGACATAGCTGGTGTACGTACACAGCGCTGCCAGAACGATCGCTACCACCAGTACCACATTTACAATGGTATTTGCTATACGCTTTCCCTTGCTCTGTTCCGGGATCTGTTCGGTCATCGTCTCCACGGACTCTTTTTCAACCTTTTTCTTCATGGATCTTCTCCCTTCGATCGTTGCTTTTTTTCATATATCTGATAAACAGTCAAGCCTGCACGCAGGCTGCCCGAAAATCAACCCGGTATATCCACAAGTCCACCTTGCCCATCGTAATCAGTGGCAAATTGGAGATTGGCTATGATCTGCGCTTCATCAATAACATTGGTGCAGTCCATATCCTGTCCTTCCAGCCATATATACAGTTCTATGGCTGCGATCTCCCCCGGCTGCAATGTAAACAGTCTGGTAGGCGTGGTAAACCTTCCCAGTGACTTGATGGTAACACTTGACAGTACAGGCGACGCTTCGCTCCACCTGGAAGCCGTCTGACGGATCAGATGTGCTGTGTCGATTAACGTGTCCTCCCCGTCGATGCTTTTCGTCTCCGCAACGTCCGACGTACTGGACGAGGTATGCGTATCGCAGTTGGGTTCGTAGATATAGAACTCCCCACTGCCCTGTGCCGCACCTGTATCCGGCGATACCTTTGTTATCCGCAGCCCCAACCGAATCGCCGTCTCTGCGCCCTGACCGCCATCGTCGTG
>OIYV01001221.1_pt1 | contig 12527 bp, 10 predicted proteins | sample 1588251 | NCBI WGS metagenome assembly OIYV01 (sample SAMN03283282) | human gut metagenome | biome: human-associated habitat; material: feces | host: Homo sapiens | place: Peru | collected 2012
ACCGGACGAATATCACATTGCTCCTCCGGGGTCTCTCTGCCCCTCGTATTGATACTCAGAGTCGCATACGGACTCAGGCACTCTTTCTCACGCTGTTCCATCTGTTCCCTTATTGTCATATGAGCCTCCTTCTGTGACCGGCAAAACTGTATGCATACATTTGCAAACCCGCACGATAAATGGTATTTTTGAAATATTCTATCTATTTTCTGTTTTTTTAATAATATTGCGAATATATATTTTTTTTACTTTTTTGTTGACTTTCATTGCCCTATAGTGTATTATAACACTTGTCAAGCGGGTGAGCAAATCATTCGTAAGCGGAAGTGTCGGAACTGGCAGACGAGCAAGACTAAGGATCTTGTGACTATTGCAGTCGTGTGGGTTCAAGTCCCATCTTCCGCATTTTAAGGGTTCAACCAAAAGGTTGGACCTTTTTTATTGCGGAAGGACCCTGGAAGCCAGGGTTCAAGGACTCACATAATTTAGAATCTGTTCCATCTCTTTGCCGCCTTTTCCCCGTTTTATACAAACCGATATTACTATAATATATGCATGAAAGATGGTTTGTTTCATAAAATGTATTCTTAGATAAAAAAGAGAGTCGTAATAAGGAATCTCTTTATTACGACTCTCTATAAAACAATCGAATTCTTATCCTCTACTCATCAAATTCTACGACTACATAATGCCCTTTATCCGTCTTTCTAATCTCTTTCACCACACCGCTCGTGTTCTTAATCCGTTCATTCACTTTATAACATCCGCTCATTGCCACGGCCGGCTTAATGATATAATAATAATTGGCACTTAAATATTCGCTGATTTCCACCGTCTGTCCTACTTCTACCTGTCCCGGACGTTCCATTTTAAATTCAACTTCCCGCATCTTTTTCTCCTCCTCATTCATCAATCACTATTTCATCATTATTTTCTTTTTCGACTTTCTTCCAATACACATCCGATTTCGTAAAAAATAAGTGTTCCTAAAATTGTTGCCCACATAATTTATCCTCCTGTCAAAACTTTTTACTCCGTTTTCGATAGGTAAATTATGCACGACATGGTGTCCTATAAAAATTCCAGCCATTTATTTCAATCAAATTGATTTTTATTAATAATTCACAAATATTCATTTCGTTTTCTGATATATTAAATTCTTCAATATCTTCAGGAATACTTCCTTTGGCAACTTGTAAATATCTTTCTTTAGCTTTTTCAAATTCATTTATATCATCATACATTTTTAATAATTCTTTTGCAAAAATCATATGAGCTTCTCTTATATCCCCCATCATTATTGTATCAATTTCATCTGTTGTTAAATCTGTTGCTAATTCAAAGTATTGTCTTAGTATATTGTCTGGAATTTTCATACTTTTTTCAAATTTTTGAAAAGGAGTATCACTTAATCCAATATAATTTCCGAAGAGACTTACTCATTTTTTCAATTCCATCTAATCCAACAAGTAATGGAAATGTCATTACCACTTGGCTTTCTTCTCCATAATCTTTTTGAAGTTCTCTTCCAACAAGCAAATTAAAAGTTTGGTCAGTTCCTCCAATTTCAATATCCGCATTTATTGCAACAGAATCATATCCTTGCATTAAAGGATATAACAATTCATGCATTGATAGAGGTAAATTATTTTCAAATCTATTCTTAAAGTCATCTCTTTCCATAATTCTTGCAACCGTATATTTACTTGATAATTTTATTACATCTTCAAAGTTCATTTTAGATAGCCATTCTGAATTAAATACAATTTCTGTTTTTTCTTTATCTAATATTTTTGTGACTTGCTCTAAATATGTTTCAGCAGATTTTCTTGTTTCTGCAAATGTAAGTGCTGGACGTGTTTTGCTTTTACCGGATGGGTCTCCTATCATTGCAGTAAAATCTCCTATTACAAATACTATTTTATGCCCCATATCTTGAAATGATTTTAATACTCTTAAAGGAACAGAATGACCTATATGTAAATCTGGTCTTGATGGATCTGCACCAAATTTTATTGTTAATCTTTTTCCACTATTTATTTTTCTCTCTAAATCTTCTTCATTAAATATTTGTATTGCTTTTCTTTTTATTATTTCTAAATCTTTCATATCTATCTAATCTCCATTCTTTATTTATTTTTTGATTATACAATATAGATATTCATATAATAACCCTTGAATTTTTTTATTTAAAAAACATTGGGTCATAATATCACCTCCAAAATTCAAAAAAGTCAATCCATCCATTTTAAAGGACGAATTGACTCCGTTGTACCACCTTTATTCACAATATTAATAATGTAATATTGCCTCATTTATAGCTTATTCGTAGCAACACATTAGTTACTATAAGAATTGTAATTCGGATTTTATATACTGATAATTTCCAGCTACCATTATCTCTCTATAAGTTACTATAAAATCTTACTAAGTTTCTTTTTAAAACATAACTAAATTTAAATACATATATATTTTACCATTTTTCTTTGACAAAGTCAAAATTTTTTTAAAAAATAACCACACTTTACTGGACAAAATCGTTTTTACAATTCTCTATCAAAAGATTTTTCCTTCTTCTTAAATTCCTTTATATCAAGTTGTTTTTCAATATTAAAGTTAATATATGTTTCTCTATGAAAATCTCTTATAATTTCATCCTCAGAAGGATAAGAAAGCTTTTTACATATCCATTTGATGAATTTTTTTAAAGTAATCTTAAATTTGTCAATCATATTGTGCAGTGTTTTATTTTCTGCTTTTAGATTCTTTATCTCTTTAATGTATTTATTTTCTATTTCATTAGTTTTGCTCTTTAATCTAATTTCAAATTCTCTTTCTTTATCTTCTACTTTTTCTTCTAACTTTCTGCATCTATATTTTAGATTGACATTATTCTCTAACATTTCTACTTGTTCTTTTTCTAGTTTTGATGCAATATCTATCAAATTTGCTTGTTTTGATAATTCTTTATTTAATGCTAAGTTTTCTTTGTGAAGTTTTAAAATTAATTCATCTTTTGGCTTTATAATCTTTTCAACTATTTTCTCATCTCTATTAAGCATAACCTTTTTTATATCGCTTATTTCTGGAACTTTTGGTAATTCTAATGTTATATTTTCCAATACCTTTTTAGTATTTTCAAAATTAGTTATTTGCTTGAAATCTTGTATTGTTTCGTGTTTTCTTCCTGTTTCTTCAGAAGGTAATCCTCTTTCTAATTCAAAGCCTTTTGAAGTAATATATTCGTAATAAGCATTTTGTAAGCTTCTGTAACTATCTCTGCCTTTCCAAAACTCCCTACAACAAACTTTGTCTATTTCATTGCCATTTTTATCTTTTGTATGAATTACAGGTACATATACTAGATGCATATGTGGAGTTCCTTCATCTAAATGTACTATCGCAGATATTATATTTTCTTCTCCTAAGTTCTTATAATTACAAATAAAATTGTAACTTTCTTCAAAATACCTTTTTGTTTCTTTTTGCCCTATTTTATTGAAAAAATCTGCATCAGATGTAAATATCATTTCACAAATAATTATGCTATTACTTCTTATTTGTCCTTTCAAATCATATTTTTCTTTTAGTTTATCAAATTCTTTTACATAGTTTAATTCATTTTTCTTTAAATAATAATTTAGATGCGTTTTACTTATATCTATTTCTTTATTAGAATGATTTTTGGCTTTTCTGTCATTATGAACTGCTGATCCTTGTGCTTGACTCCTCGTTAATTTTTCATTTCTTACGATAGCATAACTCATATTCTTCGTAGCCTTTCTTAGTAGAATCAAGTTTACTTGTCTAACACGCTAGACAAGTTTTTCAAACTTATCCGTGTGCTCTGCGAGGCTTTCCTAAAAATGTACTAACATTTTTAGGCTATAAATTATAATGACAAGTTCATTATAATTTATAGTGAAGTTGCATACTAGAGTTCATCTTGCAACTTCATATCAAAGCTATTGCTTACGATGTTGCTATGCTATTTTCATAAGCAATGTTAGCATATAGAAAATCAAGAGAGCCATCTTCATAATTTCTTTCTGTATAAGAAGCCTTTTTTTCTTTCTTCTTTGAAATAGATATATGTGTATTTCCTAAATTGTTATATAAGCAAATCATTAAATAATTTTTAGCATTTTGTATACTAGGTATATTATTTAATATATCTAATAATTGAATCAAATTTTCTTTTACTATAAGTTGTAACTTATCTAATATCTTATAGTGATTAATTATTACACTTCCAACTTTTAGTGTATCCTTATGATATAAACTATCTATCACATCTTCCAATATTATTTTTTCTTCTTTGGTAAATTCATTTAATTTACATTGATCTTTTAATTTTTCTAACTCTGCTTCATCTTCACTTTTAGGATTGATAGAATCAGTATTGATTATATTAGTTTTGATATTATTAGTATTGATTGTCTGTAAATTTTCCTGTTCTTGAACAGTATTTTCTACTATTACAGAACCGTAAAAATTCCTGCTCTGTAATTGTAAATTTTCCGTATCTGTAATATCTTCTTTTTCTTCATATTGAATTTTACCAACGTATATTAAGTTTGGTTTTCCTAAACCTTGTCTTTTTTCTACTATTAAATTTACATCTGCTAATTGTTTAAATGCTTTAGTAACTGTCTTTTCTGACAATCTTAATTTATCTTGTACTTCTTGCCTTGTAAAAATTAGATAGATATTTTTATCTGCATCTATCCAGTGATTTTTTTGTGATAGTGTTATTCTATCTAACAAAAATCCATATAATATTTTGCTATCTGAATTTAATTTATCTTTATATAATGAACTTACAAATAATTCTTGTGGTATTTGATAATATCTATTACTTAAAGTTTCATTTGATTTATAAAATTGTATTTCTTGCATTTTTATCTTCCTTTCGAGGAAGAATATAAAAATTTCTGAACTTTTCTGAACAATTTTTGATTAGAAAAATATTTTTTCTGAACATTAATTTCTGAACAAAATCACAAGTTTTTTCAGGATTTTTCAAGATTTTTTAAAACTCCATAGAAAAAGAGTATTAACGAAACCCTATTCATTAATACTCTTTCATTCTTTTTCAGTTTTATGCAATTTTCTAGAAATTGCTTTTAATTGGTCGAGGTGACAGGGATCGAACCTGCGACCTCATGGTCCCAAACCACGCGCGCTACCAACTGCGCTACACCTCGATTTTCCATGTGACTAATATAATATAACACAAAATATACAAATTTGCAAGAAATTTTAAAAAGTTTTTAAAATTTCTTGCAATATTAATCATTTTCGTATTAGAAATAAGGTTTTATTTTAACGGAAACCGCCTCCGCCTCCGCCTCCACCGAAGGAACCTCCACCTCCGCCTCCTGAAGAAAATCCGCCTCCTCCAGAAAAATAACTTTCTGCATGAGAAATCCCCCTTGAAGCACACATATTAATAAATATTATATTATCATATGAACTAAAATTAGACTGCTCTATAATTTCAGGATATATATCTTTAAATTCTTTTGCTACTTCTTTTGCAATTCCCATAATTTGAGCATATATCAAATATTCCTCAAAAATCACTACTTCAATAGCCTCTCTATCTTTAATCAATGTATATTCCTTCAAATATTTCTTTAATCCTGCTAATTCTATTGCTTCTTTCTTTAATTCTGGTGTTGCTGTATATATAGTTGAGGTGAAAATCTTAAAACTAGTTTTTTCTTCTGCTATAATTAATCCCTCATTAACTAATATATCTCTTTGTTTATCCAATATATTATCAAACCATTTTATTAATATTTGTGAATAACTTACATTACACCATTTTTCAAATTCTTTGCTTTCTAGTATACCATCTTTACTAGCCTCATACAGCATTTTAAAAATTTCTTTTTCCTGTTCATTTTCAATCATATCTGGATTTGTTTCATTTAATATTATTACTGCATTTTCCTTTTTAAATATTTTTCCACTTTCTCTTTGTTCAACTCTGATAATAGAATCTTTCATCCATTTTAAAATAATTGCTCCTAATATGTCAGTTTTGTTTTTTAGTAGTCCATAATTATATCCTATATAATAAGCTCTAAATATATCTTTTTGACAAGGTATATCTCTGTAATATGCAACATCTGATGGTATCTTTTTTCCTTCTGCTCCAAACTTCAAATTAGAAACAACCTGTTTTTTCGCAAAATTACCTAGAAAAACTATAATAAGTATAATTGGTATAAAATCAAATATTACAAAAGCCAATCCTATATCACCTATTCCACTACTATTAGATGTCCCTTGATATTTTTCACTTCCCTCTTCAGCCATATTTAAATAATATTCGAAATCATGATCTATAAAATTTGATGTATTAAATGTTTTACTTGGAAATTGTACCAACATTGTCATATATTCATCAGTATCAAGTCTACCATCAGATTTCATTTCTATGTATCCTTTTTTATTTACATATGTCAATCCAGCATAATTACCATATCCCCATACGCCTACTGTGTCTGAGATGTTAAAATTTGTATGTACTTTGATATACACACTACCAATTGAAGTAGAAAAATCATATGGTATAAAAGTCCAATAAAGCATTTGTGAATCTGTTAATTCAGATATAAACTTTGTTATATTATACTTTACTGTATACTTATGAGAACCATATTGGCTAATTCCCCAACATAACTCAACTCCATTTGAAATTTCATTAATCCCACATTTATATGCTTTATCTGATAATGAACCAGAAGTATTCCAAGACGATAATGTTGTATATGTATTTCCACTTTCTGAAACCGTTAAATTTTTAATTTTAGAATTTCCCAGATTGTAATATGGATGGTATGCTTCAGTTCCTTGATCATTATAGCAATCCCACACTTCCGTAATACTTGCATCTCCATTATTATTAATATAAATATCCATTGATATTTTACTTATTGAATTAGCTTCCACATTTTTACTTAATCCAAATATAAATAAACTAAATAAAATTATAAATGTAATTTTTAAATACCTTTTCATAATATCCCCCTTTTATTAACAATATTATTTCATAATATTTGATTTTTTACAATAATATTTATGAAAATCTTAAAAAAGTCTTGTAAAATCATAAAAAAAACATTATAATATTGGTTATGCACCAGTAGCTTAGTTGGATAGAGTGTTCGGCTACGAACCGGAAGGTCGGGGGTTCGAATCCCTCCTGGTGCACCAAAAAAACGCTTGATAAAAGCGTTTTTTTATTTTTTTCAGCACTATTTATATATCCATTCTACATCTAAGTTACAATTGAATTATTGTCTAATAAATATACCTCATTGGTGTGTATCCATTATATTTAATATTAACATCATATTCAACTGTAATACATATTTATTTGACTTTCTCTTAAAGTCTGAGCTACACTCTATAATTGATTCTTAAATATTATTCTAAAAATATTTCTTACTAATGGTCCAACAAAAAATATCTGTAAAGGATAAGCCATCAAAACAGCAGTCATTAAAGTAAATATAAAATTTTAAAACTTTGTTTTAGGCATTATATACCTCCCCCTTTCTTTAAAAAGTTCTTGGTATTTTCTCTAAAAAGCGAAAAAATACCATCTAGTCGCAGACATAGACTAGACAGCATTTAATGTCTCTATTATTATATTACAAGATTTTATTTTCTTCAACAAAAAATCATATTTTTTATTTGAAATGATTCCATAATATGAAACTCTTGATTTTTCAGATTGAATTACATGTTTTCGTGTAATATTTTTTAAATTTTTTTATTTAATTACCATTGCTAGACATAAAATACGTAGCTACAGGTATTTCATCATTAATAGTATTTTTATCTAGTTTTATTTTTATAATATCTAATGATACATCTCCTAATCGTTCTATACTATCAATTCCACCTTTACATTCTATTTTTGTTTTTGAATTAATTTCTACTTTAAGTTCAAACTCTCCACCATCAATATTATAATCTGGTAATAAATCATCAAATGTTATAGATAATATTGCTTTGTTTTTATTTATTATCTCCATATTTGTGCCTATTGGTGAAACTGTTAAATAAATAGGATTTTCTAATGTAAAGTTTTTCATCAATTCTTTTCTTAATTCTTCACCCTTTATATTACTTAATACACTAATTACATTTTGTTTTGTAGTAAGTGTATCAATAAAATAACCAACTTTTATTTCATTAATGCTTATTTCATCATTTGTTCTTCCATTTATAAACTTTAAATTGTTATTTTTATCTATTGAATATCTTTTATTATTTGATTGATTTTCAAAAACGATATTATTATCTGTTATTTCAGTTACTACACCCTCTCCATTATGAATGTATTCTTCTATATTATTAGTAATATTTTTTATAAAGTCCTTTTTTTCTATTTTTTGTCCATTTTTATATAATGTTATGTCTTCACTAGTAACAATAATTTTGATGCTTTCATTTAGATTTATATAATCTGATATTTTTTCTAATGAGCTAATTTCATTAGAATATCCTGTTACTCTTTTTTTATTTCCTTTTTCATACTTTATTTTTGTCATTTCATTTTTATCAATATCAATATTCATAGTAAGTAAACATGCTTTATTTTTTCCGTTATAATCATCTTTATAAAATTGGAATATAGCTGTTTTACTATTTTCTTTTATATCATATTGGATAAAAGTTAACTTTAGTCCTTTTTCATATTCCTGTGCTATATCCGTTAGTTCACTTTTTATTTCTAATAAATCATATACATCTGTACATAAATTATAATCTTTATCATATTCTTTACATTCATATGGTGCAAAATCATCATTATTTTCAATAAGATTATAAAAAAATATTGATACAATTATAATAAAAATTGCTATAATTATTGCTATCTTCTCTTTCATAACTCATCTCCTATATAAATTGTAATATTATTTGAGTTTTAATATCGTGTCATTACATACCGTCCCATCCTCAGCTATAGTTGATTTTCTAACAAATTTAGAATGTTTCTTTAAAACACCATAAGCATACCAATCATGAGTACAAAACTCTTTACAAAACTCTGGATAACCATGTTCTTTGCAAGTGTCGAAATATAAACATTTTGATATTTCATAAGAAAAACCTTCATCATCATCTTTTAATACTTTTGCCTTCCAGCATATTGCCTTTGCCCCATTTAAATCATCCTTTAAACTATTTACAACTATATTATACCCATTTGGTAATACATCAGCTATTTTATATATAACAGTTAATTCTTTTTATTAACAATATTGAAATCAAGTAATTAATAATTATAATTCATTAAGCATTTGCAAATTATGTCAATTCTTGGTATAATTAATTTAATATTCGTGGGTACAGCGAAATATAACAAATGTACCATTTTAGTATAGAATGCTGTTATTTTGGTGTTCTGCTAAAAATATAAGGAGACTTTTATGAAACGGTATTTAATCACATTAATCACAATTGTATTAGTTTTTGGCTTAGTCGGATGCCATACGGAAACTGTTCCTGAAGAGAAGAACTTAGAAGTTCTTAACACTCTTGATGGAAGTACCCTTGAAAAAACTCATGAAATTGAAGACCTTAAATTTATAACTACCTATGATACAGGTGATTATGATTTAAGTAGATGGAGAATAACTGACTCCAAAACAATCAATATGACCGCAAAGGTTACAAACGTTCCAGAAGGTGCAACCATATTAATTGAACATGTTCATATAGACATGTCTTTAAAATCAACTAATCCTCAACTCGACGGTTTATCACAGGATTCTATGGATGACTCCTATCATGGAACATCCCAAGACGGTTTTTGGATAAATGAAAAATATCCCTATCAAAATAAATTTGCTATAGAAGGTTTTAGCAAGGATTTAATTGATGGTTGGACATTCGTATGTGGTTCATATGGATATGGTTCTATAAGTCAAGAAAGGCTTACTGAAAAAAATCTAACAACTTATGGTAAGGTTTACGCAAATAAAATGCAAGTCGTATATGATATTCTTATCAAATATCCAAAGGAAGATTTTTATCATGTTGTATCAGTCTTGGATGAATTTCTCATTCCTATATCAACAGGATCTTAATTTTCATAAATACTGTAATTTAATGTCCAGTTAACACCTAGTTAACTGGGCATTCTCCATAAAAAACATTTTTTCATTTTTAGATAATATAAAAATTCTCTATAACTATTATATTTACTTACCTTATGTCATTTTATTCTTAATATATAATCGTTTGTAATGCTTTACTAGATAATATAGCACCTGTAAATAGTGCAAAAAATCCTACTATTATCAATAAAATTATTAATACACAAAAATAAGATCTAGCAAAGTTCCTTAAATTAATATTATTAGTTCCTCCAAATGAAAAAACTAATATAAAAATAAATCCTATAATTGGTATTGAAAATAATATTTCATATCCAAAATACCCCCACATTGATATTGGTTTGTACTCATCTGGTATATTTTTTTGTTCTTCCATTTCTATTCCCCCTTCTATTTCATTATAATTATATTCTATACTATACAATAAAAGTTGTAAATACAAAAATAATAAAACTTTAAAAACCAATTTAAAGTTTTATTATTTCTATCTATATCGAATTACCTATATCTGGATTATCTTCTAATATCTTATTTACTATATCTTGTTTCATATTGAATGGTATTACATATCCCCCTAGTGACCTAGCTTTTTCTCTTAAAACTGGAATTTCTTCATTAATGTAAATTTTTGCTTTACCTTTACCATTTTTTGCTTCTTGCACCAAATTAGAAACTGGTGAATTACCATCAAATGCTAAAACTACAGAACTTCTTCTTTCAAAAATTTCATAGTTAAAACTTTTATAAATCCCTAATTCCTCTGTTTCTGTTGAAACACATACTCCATTTAATTCTTTCTCTAGTAAATTATCTTTTTCAATCTCAGAAACCATTTTAGGAATAATTGCATCAATTTCAAACTTCTTGTTAATTTCTTTAGAAATATCTACAATAGCTTTTTCATATCCCTGCATTTTATGTCCTATTACAAAATAAGCTTTTTCAGAACTAACCTTTTCCATTAATCTTTTTAATATTTCTTTTCCTTCTGAAGTTAAAAATGTTTCTCTTCCTTTAGCATTAAAACTTCCTCCCGCTATAATAATAGGTACTTTATTTTCTGGCAATCTTTTTATCTTATCTTTCAATACTTCTTCCGCTTCTAAATTATTATTTAATCTTAAATCAGCTTTAACTTTTCTGCTTTCTTCTATATTGTTATTTTCTAATTCCAATATTGCATCTCTTAAACTTCTGCCATTTAAAAACTTCTCAAATAAAAACTCTTTTTCATTAAAATATTTTTTACTATTTTCAATTATTTCTTCTTCTACTTCTCTCATTTTAGTAAAATCATCATCAGTTAATCCTAGCAAATTTTTTAATGCTAATTGTTCTTCTATTGTATCACTTCCATAAAATCCACATCCATCTGTTCCTTGTACACATCTAACACCATTTTTTATATATTGTTTTAATGGATGATTCTCTAAAGCATTTAAATTATTTAATCTAACATTTGATGTTAATTGAAATTCTAATATTAGATTCATTAACGTCTTTAAATTCATTTTCATATACATCCAGAATTGCGAGTGCAGCTACAGCTATGCCTCCGTTGCATACAGCATTCCAGTTGGATTCTGCGACCTGCCATTTGTCGCGCGTCCCTTTTAAGCCATACCACCATTTTTTGGATTCAACAATTGCCTTTTCATATAACGCTCTTTCAATTGTTTTTCTTTGATCGGGTGTAAGAAAATTATAAAGCCAATCATAAGCCGTAGCGACATTTAATGCAATTTCGGCTGTATTCAGAAACTGTTTATCGGGATTCCAGTCTTCATAGGAGCATATGTCGCGGAGTTTTGCCCATGCAGCATCTTTATAAGAAATATCTTGAGCATAAACAAACTTATTTTGGTATTCTGTCCAGCGACTGTTTAAATCATCACTATTAGCTAACTTATTAAGCAAATATCTACGTCTATTATCGTTTACCAAATCAAGGGTGTTGCGCTTTACACAAGTTGCTTTAAATGCTTCATTAAAAATATTCACATCTATAGTTTTTTCGTATATAGATAATAAAACATATACATCATAAAAATCTCTCATCCTGGTGTTATACAACTGCCTTATAAGAATTGTTTGGAGCTTTTCGGCTAAAATTGTTTCAAGATTATAAGATAACAATATAGCTGTTCGATTTTCTAATAAGAAAGTATATTGATATTCAAATGCTCTTGGCGTTATGACATCTCCTGTAGAAATATCTATTTTAATAGGTGTAACCAAACCGTCCATATTTACATTTAAAGTAAAACGAATGCCCGGGTACTCCATTTCATCCATGATTGTATAAGACTCTTTAACTTCAAAAGAAACCCCATCATCAATATCGATTTTGCATATGTCATCTATCATTCTCTTTGCATCGTT